>Ga0157374_10000220_pt1 | contig 52590 bp, 55 predicted proteins | sample M25metaG_FD_115308 | JGI IMG/M metagenome (GOLD analysis project Ga0157374, IMG submission 115308) | Miscanthus rhizosphere microbial communities from Kellogg Biological Station, Michigan, USA - M2-5 metaG | ecosystem: Host-associated > Plants > Roots > Rhizosphere > Soil | place: USA: Michigan...
CCGCTGCCGCTGTTTGAGTGTTGCTGTCTGACGAGCCAAAAAATTTCATTAATTTTGTGCTACTCACGCCGCTGGGCGGCTGGTTCTCCGCTCACTGGGGTCGCGAGCTAAATCGCAGGCTAAAGAAAGTCGGGCGAGATCTACTTGCCGTCACCAGGCGTCGTTTTCGCGGTCACCGAGGAACTACCGCCCGCTGCAGCGGAGCTTGCTCCCGCCGGGGCGCTCACTACTGGTGCCGCCTTCGGTGCTTCCGACTTCACCGCGTCGGACTTTGATACGTCCTTCGCGGACATGTCTTTCTGGATATCAACCTTGCCTTTAAAATATGCGCCTTCTTCGATGGCTACGCGCTGGGCAACGATGTCACCCACGGCGATAGCTGACTTGGTCAGCTCGGCACGTTCCGTGGCGCGGATGTTGCCATCGAGCTTGCCCTGAACCACCACGCCTTTGGCGTTCACGTTGGCTCGCACCTGCCCGTGCGGTCCGATAATCAGGCGGTTACCAGAGAGCTCGATGCTTCCTTCTACCTGGCCATCGATGTAAAGGTCTTCGCTACCAGAGAGTTCCCCTTTTATGATCACAGACTTCCCGATGTGGGCGAACTCAGTCTTGGGCGTATCCATGATTTCGGCCTCCTTGGGCACACTTAACACACTGGACGCGTACGGAATGCCAAGTCACGGGTGACTGGCAAGGGCCAGAAAGCTGATTGAAAAGAAACCCTGTAACCCTTCGCAAACGCCATTTCCTGCTTGATCGAAACTATATCCCACGGCGATGCCCTGAGCAACCAACGAAAGGTCGATTGGGGCCTGCAATCCGTTAGCTTTCGCGGTTCCGAAGGTAACCTGCCGAAGCTTTGGTTGAGACCAGTTAGACAACATTCCGGCCACCTTTTTCGTCTAACCTAAAGAGGGGCTGCCCTGATTCCCAATGAAATCCTTCCTCCGAAAAGCGTTGCCGATACTGATGGTCGCAATCGCCCTCTCTTTGGAAACCTTGGGCGCGGCGGACGGGCCACCAACCGTGACGCCGAGCGAGCTGGTCCGGCGAGCGGTTCAGAACGAAATCAAGAACAACAACCAGGGTCCGAAATACATGTGCCGGCAGCGTAAAGAAACGCTCACCGGCTCACAGATCAAACTCATGGTGGAAACACGGGACGCGATGGTGGGCATGGTGGTGGCCAACAATGACCAGCCATTAAATCAGGAGCAGCGCCGGGCGGAGTATGGGCGAATAGAACGCTTTTTGCAGCAGCCCAGCGAATTGGAAAAGAAGCGCGCTCAGGAAAAAGAAAATGCCGACCGGGTCAACGCGATTTTGAAAGCGCTGCCTGACGCTTTTGTTTATGAATATGATGGCACTGAGGCTGGCCGCCCCGGTGTGGGGAAACCTGGCGAGCAACTGGTGCGGCTGAAGTTTCGTCCTAATCCCAGGTACGACCCGCCAACGCATGTGGAACAGGTGCTGGTCGGGATGCAGGGAGTGGTGCTAGTGGATCCGCAGGACCAATACATTGCGCGAATCGATGGCACGCTTTTCAAAGACGTTGGTTTTGGATGGGGCATTCTTGGCCACCTCGATCGCGGAGGCCACTTTCAGGTTGACCAGTCAGAGGTCGGGAATAACAACTGGACCATCGCTCGAATGGATTTGGCGTTCACGGGAAAGATGCTTTTGTTCAAGAGCCTGAATATCAAGTCGACGGAAATCTATAGCGATTTCCATCCCGTGCCGGCGGACCTGACGTTTGCTCAGGGGATTGACTTGCTGAAGAAGCAGCAGGCGGCGGTGGCGCAGAACCTTGTGCCAAACAAGTAGAGGGACAAACGTCAGATTCAGATTTCAGATTTCAGATTTGAGATTTTAGATTGCAGATTTCAGAAACTCCAACGGGTTTCAATCTGAAATCTATAATCTGAAATCTGCAATGAGTAGCTCCCGGCTTTCCGGTGGGCGTTCCGCCCACCCATCGGGCCGACGGGACGCCGGCGCTACTTTTATGAGGCTTTGAACGTTTCCTTTCTGACTGCCAGCTTCTCGATCAAATCTTCTCGAATTCGATAGCCGGTTCCCGGCTCATCACTTACCTTGATCGTCCCTTGGGCGCTGACTTCGACTTCGGGGTCAATGATGTCTTCTTTCCAATAGCGTTTTGAGGCCGACACGTCCCCGGGGAGGCGGAAATTCTGCAGAGTGGAGAGCGCGATATTGAGAGCGCGGCCTATCCCGGATTCGAGCATGCCGCCGCACCAGACTGGGACGTTGTTGTTCTGGCAGACGTCGTGCACTTTTCTGGCTTCACTGAAGCCGCCGACGCGTCCGACTTTGATGTTGACGATGCGGCAGGCTCCGGTTTCGACCGCTGCCGCTGCGTCGCGCGCGTGTCGTATGGATTCGTCCAGGCAGATCGCTGTGCTCAGTTCGCGCTGTAACCGGGCGTGGTAGTAGATGTCGTCATTCCACAGCGGCTGCTCGATCATTAGAAGCTTAAAGCGATCGAATTTGCGGAGGTGTTCCACCTCGTCGAGGGTGTAGGCGGAGTTGGCATCGCAGCTCAGCAGGATTTCAGGCCAGCGCGAGCGGATGCGTTCCAGCACATCGATGTCCCAGCCGGGCTTAACTTTTACTTTGATGCGGCGATATCCGGCGGCGAGTTCTGTTTCGATTTTGTCCATCAGTTGTTCGACGGAATCCTGAATGCCGATGGAGACACCGCACTGGATTTCGCGAGTGGTGCCTCCCAGCAGCTTCCACAGCGGCTGCTGTTTCTGCCGGGCTTCGGCATCCCACACGGCGTTTTCGATCGCCGCCTTAGCCATGCGGTGCCCGCGCACCTTGGCCATCAGGCCCGTGGCTTCGTGAGCTGCGGTGAGAGGCTTCCCCAATACAGCTGGCGCCAGGTAATGCTTGATGGTTGCCCAGGCGGTTTCAATCCATTCCGAGCTGTAGAAGGGATCTTCTCCGGCGACACATTCTCCCCAGCCGTCAACGCCCTCGCAACCGGCAGTGAGCAGAAGGATGCGGCGGCTGTAAAGACGGCCAAAGCTCGTCTCGAAAAAATGGACGAGCGGCATTTGAATTTCGCGCAGTGTAATTGATTCAATCTTCATTGGTGTTTTAAGAAGAACAATTCCAGTTTTCGCTCCAATGGCCCAGCAGGAATTTACCATCGCCCTGCGAATCGCGCTCATAACCCAGGACTGCCAGACCATCGCCAAACGCCTGCAGAAAGTCTTTCCGGTTGCGCTCCTGAACTTCGCGGGCGCGTTCCCGAGTTTCAGCCGATGCTTTCCACTCGTAAATTTGCCCAGGCACGGAGATCGTCTTCACCGTTTCGAATTTTTGTTTGAACTCTGACTTTTGCCCTTCATTCAACACGCTCTCGACCCGCTGCGACTTCAACCACCATTCGGCAACCAGACGATCCGAGGGCAAACCGCCTTGCAGCGGAGACGACGTGAGCCCGTACTGATTGACGTGATAACGGCGCGCGATGGCGCCCAGACGCTCGATATTCAAATAGGCATTCTTGATTTCCAGCGGATCAAATGTCCACTCCATCAATTCGAATCCGCGGGCCAGAGCGTCTTTCCGCTGAAACAATTTGACCTGACGTCCCAGGCCGGCGTTGCGGTATGCACTCTGCACCGCGAGCATTTGCGAATGAAGATAGCAGTGTCCACCTCGGGAGCCCGGCAGGGACAGGGCGAAGGCCACGAGTTTGCCGTCGTTAAATGCGCCAATGACCTGTCCGCCGATTTTCTCTGCGACGACGAACATGCGGAGGGGCACGAGCTCGGCGTCGGTGAAATTCCAGACCTCTTTCTGCAGGCTGACGCACGCGGACAACTCGTCCAGGCCGTGGCAGTTGCGGATCACCACCGGGCTTTTCGTCATTCCGATCCCGATTCCGATCCCGATGCCGCCTCGCGCTCGTTTTTGGTTCCAGGCGACTGCAACTTTGCCTGCTGCCATAGGGACTCGAGTTCCGTCATCGACGCCTGATCGGGACTGCGGCCGGAAGCGCGCAGTTGCGCTTCCATCCACTGAAAGCGTTGTTTGAATTTTCGATTTGTCTTGCGCAGCGCCGACTCGGGATCAAGCGACAGGTAGCGCGCGATATTCACCAGCACAAAGAAGAGGTCTCCTACTTCTTCTTCCATTCGCTGCTTAAGGTCTGCGGAGACTTGCGTTGCGCCGGCACCGGCCACTCCTCTGCCCTGCGGCCGAGGACCGGGCTCCGGAAATTCTTTCAATTCTTCCTGAAGTTCGGTCGTTTCCTCACGAAGTTTTTCGAAGAGGCCGTCCATGTTGGGCCAGTCGAAACCAACTTGTGCGGCCCGCGAACTGAGCTTGTAAGCTTCCATCAGTGACGGCATCGCCGTGGAAATTCCTGCCAGCACAGATTCCGATTGCTTCCCTGTTTCCCATGTTTCGGCTGCGCGCTTTTTCTTTTCTTCGACTTTAAGGGCTTGCCAGTTGCGCAGGACCTCCGAGGAGGTATCGGCTTTTACATCGCCGAAAACATGGGGATGGCGATCGACCAGTTTCGTAGACAGGCGATCGAGCACGTCATCGATGGAGAATGTGCCATCGTCCTTAGCCATCTGGGCGTAGAACAAGACCTGCAGAAGCAGGTCGCCGAGTTCGCCGGGAAGCTCGTCCCAGTCGCGATTGTCGATGGCTTCGAGGACTTCGTAGGTTTCCTCGAGGGTATAGGGCTTGATCGAGTCGAAAGTCTGTTCGCGGTCCCATGGACATCCACCCGGACCGCGCAGCCGGGCCATGATCGCGACAGCGCGTTCGAAACGTTCTCCTGTAGTGGGCATGGGGACGTAACACTGTAAACGACGAGCCGGAGTGGGAGCAATGAATTGGATCGTGTAGACACGTGAGCCCTCCGGGTCTACGTGATTGTTGCGCCGGCAGTTATGCCAATTCAGAACTCTTTTCGTCAAGATGCTTCCGGTTATCATGGCCGCCGATGTTATCTTTTTCGTGAGTCGCAGGCTGGGGCAGGCTTATTCTAGAGAAGCAGCATCAGGCCGGGCATATCCCATTATGAGCTACGAACCTCCAATCCGTCGGCCGCTGGAAGGCGAACGCTTCCAGGTGATTGTCATTGGCGGGGGAATTAACGGAGTCGCGATCGCCCGCGAGTGCGCGCGTGCCGGGCGCCGTACTTTGCTGGTTGAACAACACGACTTTGCGGCTGGGACGACCAGTCGGGCGACGCGCATCATTCACGGTGGACTGCGATATCTGGAGCATGCTGAGTTAGGGCTAGTGCGGGAGTCGCTGGTGGAACGCCGGCGCCTGCTGCAGGAGCGGCCTCATCTGGTGCATCCGATTCATTTCCTGCTGGCACTCGATCAGAACAGCGGGCGCAGTGCGCTCACCATACGCACCGGGCTTTGGCTCTATCGGCGTCTGGGTGGGGGCAGGTTGCAGCCTGGCTCGAGCCGTGAGGACGAACAAAAGCTGCAGCGGTTGCTCGACTCCGGCCGGCGGTGGTCGGTGTTCAGTTATGAAGATGCGCAGTGTGAGTTCCCGGAGCGCCTGGTTGCCGAGTGGCTGGTGGAAGCCATGGAAGCTGGGGCGGTGGCGCGCAATCATACACAGGTTCTCGCGGTGGATGTCCGTCACAAGCGAGTTGCGGGCGTGCTGTTGCGGGACGAACTGACCGGGAAAGAAGAACGCGTCGAGAGCACTTGGATCATCAATGCCACCGGCCCCTGGGCGGACCGAATATGCCAGCGCTCGCGCATCGAGACACCTCAGCCCATGGTGGGCGGAGTGCGCGGATCGCATATTGTGATTCCCCGCTTTGCCGGCGCTCCTGACGCCGCGGTTTACACCGAGGCCGTGGATAAGCGTCCAATCTTTGTTCTGCCCTGGAATGAACAAGTGCTGGTGGGCACGACTGAAGTTGCGGACTCGAGCGATCCAGGCAAGGTCCAGCCCGCGCCGGAAGAGATCGATTACCTGGTGCGGTCTTTTGTTCAGCTGTTCCCGAAGGTCAAGTTCTCTGCCGCGGATATCCGCTACAGCTTTGTGGGAGTGCGGCCGCTTCCCTTCGCCCCCAAGCAGAACGCTGGAGCAGTCACCCGCAGACATCATCTTCACGACCACGCTGCGGACGGCGCCGAGCACATGATCTCCGTGATCGGCGGCAAGCTGACGACTGCGGCGGAACTGGCGCGACAGTGTGCGGCGAAGATTGGGGTGAAGTCGCAATCCGCTAAGACGCTTGCGATCGCTTCGGCGGAAAATGCCGCGTTACTGTTGGATCGGTGGGTGGTCGAGATTGGGAACGCCGGCGGATTGAGCGAGGATACGGCGCGCGGAATCGTGGACTGGCATGGCAAGCGCGCTCTGGATATCTCTCGGATGGCTTTGCGCAGTCCGAAACTTAAGGCCCCGCTTTGCTCGCACTCGGAACACATCGTTGCCGAAGCCGTGGACGCGTTTGCCGGCGAGTGCGCCATGACATTAGGAGATGTGTTGTTGCGGCGAGTGCCAGTGGCACTGGGCGGTTGCTGGTCACCCACTTGCAGCCGCGAAGCTGCTGCGCGGATCGGGACTGCCATGGGGTGGAATGATTCGCAAACAGCGGTTCAGTTGGAAGCGTTCGAGGTGGAGCGCACTGCGTTTTTGCGCAAGCCTTCGCAAGTCCGCGCAACGGTTGAAGCCGCGGCAGACTAGTGCAATAAACGGGTGTAGCGGCGCTGGTTTCTTTCGCCCCTCTGGGGCTCGGAATTTTTACTTTTTGCAGCCCAGGGCTTGCGCCCCGGGCTGTATTCTGCCGCCGCTTCGCGGCTGGAATAAAAATGGGTCCAAGCTGCCGCTCATCTCAATGTGCGAACCAAAAGCTCGGTATCGTCAGAAATAATCCCGTCCACTCCCAAATCGGCAAGGCGCAGCATCTCTTTTTTCGAGTTCACCGTCCACACGAATATCTTGCGCCCTGCGCTGTGGACTTCCTGCAACAGAGCCTTCTTCACCAGAGACTGGTGCGGAATCACGTAGTCGGCGGGCAACTTGCGTCCTCGGGCTAACTGTGGCGCCGTCTCGCAAATAATTCCGCAGCCGATGGGCGAGTCGAGCGCTTTTAGATCCAGTACGACGCCTGGGATGAAGGACGAAATCACGCAACCGCGCTTTGGCGGATTTTCGTTCAAGAGCTTGAGAACGGTTGACTCCAGGCCTGTCACTTTCAGTTCGATATTCAGGAAGGCTTTTTGCCTGTATCGCCGCAGTACGTCCTCAAGGCGTGGAAGCTGCAGGAGGTCGCTGGCTTGAGCCTTCGCGATCACGATTTTTCCCACCTTTGGGTCGTGGCACACCACGGCGGTGCCGCACGCCGTGAGACGGACGTCGAACTCGAAACCGTCGCATCCATGTTTCAGCGCGAGATCGAATGAGGCGAAGGTATTTTCAGGAATGCCCTTGGCGGCGCGTGCGCCTCGATGACCGAGCAGGAGAAGATGTGGGGACATCCACGAGATTGTACGCGGCAAGTGATTTGCTGTTTGATTTGTGGTCGTCTTTCTGTGATCGCCGCCTCACAAAGGCTGGACTGGCGCCACAGTTCGCCCACACAAGCCACGACTCTTGTCATTCCGAAGCCAGCTTTATCGGCGAGGAATCTGCTTGCCGCCGGCAGCCACACAGCAGATTCCTCGCGCGATAGTGCCGCGCTTCGGAATGACAATCCACTGGAGATGTTTCAGACTGCATCACCATTCAACACCTTGTGCGAATGCGTTGGCTGGGCGAAACTGTTTTTACGACGATCTGCGTTTGTGATTGGTTCGAAGGGAGTTCTCATGCGCCGCGGCTTGCATGCGCTGGTTTGCCTTCTATTGCTGACCTCGTTTTCTATTTCTCAAGAAACACCTGTTACTCAGAGCGCTCCTGCGGCGGCGGCAGGCAACCAGGCTCCGGCGCCGGCTAAGCCGCGCTTGAAGATTGGAGTTGCACTGGAAGGAGGCGGTGCGCTCGGTCTGGCGCATATCGGCGTGTTGCAGTGGTTTGAAGATCACCACATTCCCATCGATTATCTTGCTGGGACAAGCATGGGGGGCCTGGTGGGCGGCTTGTATGCGACCGGAAAAAGTCCGAAACAGCTTCACGACCTGGTAGAGGCGCAGAACTGGGACGTCATTCTGGGCGGAGGCATTCGTTACGAAGACCTGTCTTTCCGCCGGAAGGAAGACAAAGTGGCATTCCCCAACTCGATCCTGCTGGGTCTCCGGCAGGGCCTGGTGTTGCCTGGTGGGTTGAATGCAGGCCAGCAGATCAGTCTGTTGATCGACCGGGAAACTCTGCCGTATTCAGGCGTGCAATCGTTTGACGATCTGCCAATTCCCTTCCGTTGCGTAGCCACCGATCTCGTGACCGGCAAGCAGGCGGTATTCAAAGATGGATCACTTTCGCGCGCGATGCGGGCGACCATGGCGATCCCCGGACTTTTCTCTCCGATCCGGGACAATGAGCACGTGTACGTTGACGGCGGCCTGGTGGGCAATCTGCCGACCGACGTGGTGCGGGACATGGGCGCGAACATTGTCATCGGTGTGCATTTGCAGACTTCGCCGGCGGAGGCCGACAAGATCCAATCGCTCTTCGCGATCCTGGGGCGTTCGATCGACGTTGTGGTTGCCGGCAATGAAATCCGAGGACTGGCCGGCGCTGACCTGGTGGTCAATGTCGGGGTACAGGATTTCAACTCGCTCGACTACGCAAAAGCGTCGGCTATCATCGACAAGGGGACGGGCGCTGCTGCTGAGAAGGCGCACGTGCTCGAGACCTATGCGCTGGATGATGCTGCCTGGGCGCAATATATGGAACATCGCCAGTCCCACCGGCTAAGCAGTGTCCCCGTACCGCAGTTTGTGAAAGTGCAGGGGACGAACGCGGAAGCGCAAGTCAACATGGAACGCTTTCTGCAACCGCTGGTGGGGAGACCGATCGACAACGACAAACTGGAGAACCTGCTGACCCGGCTTACGGGAATAGGCCGCTACGACACGGCGGGATATCAGATCACGCGACAGAACGGGCAAGATGGATTGCTGGTGACGCTGCACGAAAAACTTTACGCTCCGCCCACACTTCAACTGGGCTTTGAAGTGGACGGATCTGAGAGCAACGACGTGGACTTCACTCTGGCCACGCGTCTGACCTTTCTCGATGTTGCCGGTTACCGGTCGGAGTGGCGCACCGATTTCATTTTTGGCAACACCTATGCCATACAGAGCGAGCTGTACCGGCCATTCACTCCGAGAAGCAAATGGTTCATTGCACCGCATGCCGCGGCCAGCAGTTCAGCATTCAAGATTTACCGGAAAAGCGACCCACTGGCGGAATACCGCTTCAATCGCACTGAGATCGGCGCGGATATCGGATACGGGTTTAGCCGTTTCAGTGAAATCCGTTTCGGCTACGAACTCGGGACTTTGGATGCCAGGCTGCGGCTGGGCACTCCCGAGTTCTCATCGATCAGCGGCCGCACTGGGGCGACTCGCTTTCGCTGGCTGTACGACCACACCGACGATCCGGTAATTCCGCGCAGCGGTCTGAGCGCCGAGTCGAACTTCCGCTGGTACGACACAAGTCCCGGAGGCACCAGCAGCTTTCCGGTTTGGGATGCAAGAGTCGGCTTCTTCAAGCCCATTACCAAACCTGCGTCGCTGTTTTTGACGAGCGAAGGTGGAACTACTTTCGGTTCGACTGGGAACAGCTATCCGCAGTTCTTCCTGGGAGGATCAAACCGGCTGAGCGCCTATGGTTCGAACGAACTGTTTGGGGACCAGTTCTACTTTTTCCGGGCCGGATATTTGCACGATCTGTGGACGCTGCCTCCGCTGGCCGGCAAGAAGGTCTATGCCATCGCCGCGTACGAGTTCGGCAAGATGTACGGCGTTTCCAATGCCAGCCGCTTTCCTAATGACATCGCGATCGGAGTGCTGGCCGAGACTGCCGTGGGACCGATGGTGCTTGGTGGAAGCATTGGCGACAGTGGACATCGGAAGTGGTTCTTCCAGCTCGGGCGCGTTTTCTGATTCGGGTTGGAGTAGCGCCGGCGCCTTGGCTGTCCGGCGGGCGTCCTCGCCCGCCGCGCGGATATTACAAAGCATACGAGCCAAAAACGCAGCGTTCCGAATAGCCAACAAAACCAGGTGGGCGGGACGCCCACCTGACAGCCGGCGGGACGCCGGCGCTACGCAAAATCTACTTCCCCAGATTCTTTGGGGACCGCTTGGTCAGTGTGCTCAGTAATAGCTTTGCCGAGGCGGGCGCTGGGACTGCTTTGTTGAATACGATGGCCTTGGCGCTTACTTCCTTGCCATAGAGCTTCTTGTTGGCATCTTTATCAGGACGAAGCGTCGATCCCGCCAGTGAGATTCCAGCGAACAGTCCCCGGGCGCGGGAGTAGGAAAGAATTTCGGCTCGCAGCGTGACATCGGTTTCCGCGGAAGCGTTCCGGCCCACAGGTCCGGCTGCCGCCGATACATCACCGCCCAGCTTTACCTTGCTCTCCAGAATGCTGGACGCGGACTTTGGGCTCATGAGCAAAAGCACAAAGTCAGTGGCCTGACCTCCCAACTGCAATCCGAAGCTGCCACCTTCGAGCGCCATCATGGTAGGGGCGCTCCATGGACCGTGGAAAGTTTTGCCTCCGCGGCAAGTCATTACGCCACGTCCGTAGCTGCCTCCGATACCAAAGGCGAATTTAAGGACTGATGGCAAGACCACGACACAATCCGCTTTGTCGATGACGTCCTGCGGAACGTTGTCCGGAATATTCATGATTTCCGAGATGACGGTTCCCGCTTTCTCGACCCGATCCTCTTCCTTCTCCTGGGCGACGGCCTGTAAAGCCAGCAAGGACAACAAACTGAAACCTAAAATAATCTTCTTCATATTTCTATCCTCAACTCAGATTTGCAGATTAATAGCGGTAAAGCGATGGCCCTGGCCCAGTATCCTCAAACAGCGCCGCCATCATAACAAAATTCAGGCCGCCTCCGGCGGAGGCTTCAACAGTTTCGGAATTGCTTCAGTGTTGTCCGCGCGAGGTCTAGCGCCGTTGGACAACGACCAAAGCTTCGGTAACCTATACGACCTTTTGATTGCGCGATACTCTGGATTGCATGGCAACCTTCGGCGCGAAGCGCTCCCGCAAGATGGTCACGATTCATAATTTGAATGAGATGAAAGTGGCAGTCCAGGACAACGACTCCCAGACCAAGATGCTGGTCCTCGGGCTGGGCGAAGCCATCGTCACGACCTGTGGTGTGGCCAAAGCTTTTCTGGGAAACCTCGCGGCTTTGGATGATGACGGTAGAGGCCGTTCCTGAAATCTGCGCTGTGTCGTGGATCAAAGCTGAGTCAACGATTCTCTGTCAACAATTCTAGGTCAACGATTCTGGGCCATCGATTAAAGATGTGCGGTGACCTTTAACTGCCTTCCTGCGGATTGCGCGAGTAAGTCAGTGCAATTCCCAGTATTGACAGCGGTACCGGCTGGAGTTGCACCCTCGGAACTCTCACTTGCACTCGTAACGACACATTGACCCCCGTGCCAAGTGTAGTAATGGGCCCGGTGGCTCGAGCGATCGCGCACGGAGCGGCGCTCAACGGCAGTTATCCAGTGATCACCGTGACCGTCAATGTTGCGAACACCTCGCGTTCTTCCATTACTAACAACGCCAGCGTTTCGGGGGCGGCGAAACCAATACCGACAACGACAGCGCGAGCGATGTCACGACCGTCACTCAGGTCGCCGACCTGCTCATCAATAAGTTTCACACCGGCAACTTCACGCAGGGACAGACCGGGGCCATTTACAGCTTGAATGTCGGCAACCGCGGCGTGGTCGCCACCAGTGGCACGGTCACCGTCACCGACACTTTGCCGGCCGGCCTGACTGCAACAGACATCAGCGGCACGGGTTGGACTTGCACACTCATAACTCTGACCTGTACCCGCAATGACACACTGACCCCGATCCCGACGGTCGTAACGGGACCGGTGGCTCGAACGATTGCGCACGGAACACCTTCTAACGGTCGTTATCCGCTCATCAACGTGACGGTTAATGTGGCGGGCGATGCAGCTTCTCCTCTCACCAATACGGCCATCGTTTCCGGCGGCGGCGAAGTTATTACGGGAAACGACAGCGCGACTGATATCACCATCATTACCCAGCCTTCGGAGCTGACCATCGCCAGCAGCCATACCGGCAACTTCAACCGCGCGCAGACCGGAGCCATTTACAGCTTGACCGTCAGCAACAGCGGCCCTGGCGCCACCAGCGGCACGGTCACCGTGACGGACACCCTGCCCACGGGCTTGACTGCCACGGACCTAAGTGGCACGGGCTGGAGCTGCATTCTGGGAACTCTGACGTGCACACGCAATGACGCTCTGAATAGCAGCGCCAGTTATCCGGTCATCACCGTCACAGTCAATGTGGCGAACGATACGGCTTCTTCCGTCACCAACACCGCGAGTGTTTCCGGCGGAGGCGAAAGCAATCCCGAAAACGACAGCGCCAGCGATGTCACCACGGTCGGTGCTCCGGTCCCTGTCGCGAAACCACGACGCTGGCGGTCTCGCCCAACACTTCCGTGAATGCGGGCGCTACCCTGACGTTTACCGCAACCGTTCAACACTCTTCCACGGCTGTAACCCCAGGCGTCGTGAACTTCTGCGACACGAACGCATCGCACTGCACCGGCACTGCGCTTCTCGGCACCGTCCAGTTGATCAGCGGCGGCACCGCCACTTTGTCGCGAGTTCTAGGAGTCGGAACGTACAACGTGAAAGCCCTGTTCGCGGGCACGGCGTTCTACACCAGCAGCGAGTCGGAGCCGCAATCCGTGACCGTGACTGGCAACGGAGGCTACGGTTCCACCACCACGATTGCGTCCAGCGGAAGCGTCAACAGCTACACCCTGACCGGAACTGTAACCGCATTTGGCAAACCGATCCCCACAGGCCTGGTCTCGTTCATCGACACGACCACCGGAAATTCGGTTCTGGCGACAGCGACGCTGGACCCCACTCTGGGATTCACCGTGACGCCAGCTGCGAGTTCGGCGGCGGTAGACGGCTCGCCACTGCCCGGAATCTACGGAGACTTCAACAACGACGGCAAGATCGATCTCGCAATTCCAAACGGATCCACCAACGCAGTCAGCGTGTTGCTGGGCAACGGAGACGGAACGTTCCAATCCCTGGGGACCTACGCCACCGAACCCGGTAGCCATACTCATGCAATCGCGGTGGGTGATTTCAACGGCGACGGCAACCAGGACCTGGTCGTGACCAACTTAATATTCTGTGATTGCGACACGGTAAGCGTCCTGCTCGGCAACGGCGATGGCACCTTCCAGCCCCAGGTAACTTACGGAGTGGGCTACCAGGCCTATGCGATTGTGGTTGGCGATTTTAACGGGGACGGCGATGCCGATCTGGCGGTGGCAAATCGCGACGACAACAACGTTGGCATCCTGCTCGGCAACGGCGATGGAACCTTCAGGCCACAGACAACCGTCCCGGTACTTGTATCACCTGTAGCCCTTGCTACGGGCGACCTCAACGACGATGGTCAAATTGATCTTATCGTGGTCAACAGCGCCAGCCAGACGATCAGCGAGTTGATGGGCAAAGGCGACGGGACCTTCCAAGATCAAGTGCTCTACCCAGTGGGCAATTCTCCAGCGGGAGTCGTAGTCACCGATCTCAACGGAGATGGTAACCCCGATGTGGCCGTTACCAACACCAATGACAACACCATCTCCACACAGATGGGCAGGGGAGACGGAAGCTTCTCCACGTTTGCGACTCTGGCGCTCGGCATTTCGCCGGGACCACTCACCATCGGCGACTTTGATGAGGACGGTAACCCCGACCTGGCCACCATCAATACCGACGGCAACGTCGCGAACGTATTGTTCGGCAATGGAGACGGAACATTTAAGGATGCCGTGACGTTTGCGGTAGGGTCTGGGCCTGCGGCACTGACAGCGGCTGATTTCAACGGCGACGGGCTGACTGACCTGGCAACACTGGTCAATGGTGAACCTCTGGCTGTTGCCGTCCTGCTCAACCAGCACACGGAAACTGCGACCTTGAACGGCGTCGCCCTCTCCGGCCCGGGTACCCACAATGTTTTCGCCAGCTACGCCGGCGACGACAGTCATGAGGCAAGCCAATCCGAGACGATCCCATTGGCCGGTCCGGAGTCACTTCGACCACCACGGTGCTGACGGCATCGCCAAATCCCGTGAACGCCGGTCAGACGGTCACATTCACCGCTACAGTAAGTCCGATCCCGACTGGCTCGCCTGCCGGGACTGTAAGCTTTTATTCCGGATCGACGCTTCTAGGTACCGCACCGGTAAATGGATCCGGGATCGCAACCCTAACCAATAACAGCCTCACTGCGGGGACGAAGAGCATCACCGCGCGGTGTATTCGGGCAACACAGCATTCACTACCTCAACCTCGTCCCCGCTGAGCCTGGTTGTGCAAAGTGCCACGGTCTACACGATTACTGCCTCGCAAACGCGGTTTACGGTGAAGGCGGGCGGATCGGTTGCCGTACACATCGTTGTGCCTCCGGTTGGCGGCAGCTACAACAGCCTGGTAACGATGTCCGCGTCGGGCCTGCCTCCCGCGGCGGTTGCGACGTTCAATCCCGAGACGGTCACTCCGGGAGCCTCACGGGCGCCCACGGTCATGACTATTCAGACCGCGGCTGCATCGGCGTACATTCCTGCGAATCCGTCGCAGCGCTTGCCTTTCGCTGCGATCAGCATGGCGGCTGCATTCATCTTCATCGGCAAACGCAAGCGTATCGGCAAGTCGGCCGCGATGCTTCTGCTGGCCATCAGCGTACTCGGCGGAGCTTTGATGATGACCGGCTGCGACGGCGGATTTGCGGGCAAGCCGCGCCCCAGAGCCATACCTATCTGATCACGATTACGGGTACGAGCGGGAATCTGCATCCATCGACGACCATCACGCTGATTGTGCAGTAAGTCATAAACGTCAACGACAAGGAAACGTATTCATGCGCACTTTAATCCGATTCAGGCTTTTCAGAATACTTGTGATGGCAATTGCTTTAACGATGGCAGCTGGTGCCCCTGCGCAAGGAGCGCCAGCGGCTGTCCACGAGCACCCATTCGTCGAGTTGGGTCTGGATTACAACTATGTGCGCGCCAATGCGCCTCCGGCCGGCTGCGGATGCTTCTCGATGAACGGCGGAGACGCGTGGGCCGCCTACAACTTCACATCCTCACTGGCTGCGGTCGCTCAATTCAGCGGTCAGCACGCCTCGAACGTAAATCGATCGGGCGCCGATCTCACTCTCAAGTCTTACCTGTTCGGAGCGCGCTACTCCTGGCGCAATTCCTCACGCTTCGCGCCCTTTGGGCAAGCGCTGTTTGGCGGGTCTCATGCGGGCACGAACCTCAGCTCCGGTGGCCCGTTGCTCGGAAATACATCCAACTCGTTCGCACTCTCTGCCGGGGGTGGACTGGATGTCTCATTGACACGGCATTTCGCCGTGCGCGCATTCGAGGCAGACTACTTCCGAACCCAGTTCCCCAGCGGTATGAACGACCGCCAGAACAATCTTCGGCTCGGTGCCGGCCTCATTTTAAAATGGGGTAAGGACTAGAGAACTCACCCCGAGACTCGTCTGCGATTCAAGCTCGATCAGCGTTGAATCGGACGACCAGAACTAACGGCGGGAAACATTCCTGAAGAATCAAGCGGAAACTTGGTGAGCGCGGATGGACTCGAACCATCGACCCATGCCTTAAAAGGGCTTCCCAGCGCTCGCGACGGTATGTAGTGGTATCACTCAGTATCCAGAGAATCAGCCATTTACCGCCGATAAACTGTGGCTGATTAGGTACCATCTGCGATGATTTGATACTGAGAGTGGTCAAGAAATTGGTCACGCTAACGCCCGGCCCGAATATGGGCACCTCGACGACAAAGCCCTGTGCGACACCGCAGACACTTTGGCAAGCTCTTTCGCTTGCGGGCGGTTAGGTCAGTTTGATTGACTACACCAGAAGGTTGGGAGTTCGAATCTCTTAGGGCGCATATTTTCAAATTATCTTAGTTGCGGCACGGCGATCGACGAATTGACATTTCACCCCTGTTTCCCCCTGACCCACCCGAATGCAAGCGATCTTTCGCCATTACCCAGCGCTCGCCGCGTGAATACGCGCCTATCATTCCAAGACTTACGTTACGCCCTTCGGGACGCAACTGGCGCTAACCGCCAGCGCTGACGACAGGGACGAGTGGACGCTCCGCGGCATGCCGACCACCTGTTGTGCCGCAATTCGACGAGGCCAGCGGCGAACTACGAGTGATCGACGAGCCAGCTGCGCGTGCCTTCTTGTACACCGCCAGCGCTGGGGTGAGGGTTCCGATCCGCTTCCCCGCTTCTAGTCGGACCCAACTTTGGATGCAAGAAGCCTGCTGCATCGAGAAGAAAGGCCACCCAAACGTAGGAGTAATTTTCTCGGGCGAGCGCGAGACGCCGCTCATGGGGGCAATGCAGTACGATCTTGTCAGGTCTCAGAAATGACGCGACCAATCACTTAGGCGCAATCCGGGTTGAAGGACAGGATCGCGAACGCCGCGAAGGGATTCTGGACCCGTCGTCCTCGAGAGAAATCAACCTTTTTCCCCTTTGACCGCTTATCGGGTTTTCCGCACGGGCTAGCCTTAGTCAAGACTAAACTCCCCTGTTTGCTGTATGTTAGACGGCCTTGTCAGATCGAACGAACAGGCGAAAAGCCGCTAAAAAGCCCCTAAATAGTTGAAAACAAGACGCAACAAGGTTACTCACAACTATCTAATTGCGCGGATTTTTGTACGCGCAGCCCCCGGCCTGTTTCCCCCCAAACTCTAAAGATTTGACCCTCCCCTTAGTCGACTGAGATTTCTAGTGGTCCGTGGCTGGGTGTTGAGTATGCTAATTCAAGACTGGGGGACCGATGGCAGTTCGAAATCTCTTGATAGGTTCGGCAACTAAAAACTCTTCGACCGTTGGGTTATGAGTGCAACCATCAACGGAATCTAAAGACCAATGCGCGGCGCAAAGAGTAACGCATTGATCTTAACAAGAGCAGACCAAACCCGGCCTGCCCCTGTATTGCCCCGATGATGACCATCATTTCTTTCCTCCAAAGCTCCAGCCGGCACCCTACCGAACTGAGCCACCTTTGGCGTTGCAACGAACTCTCATGAACTCTTCATGGACCCAGATTGGACTCACGGTTGACGTTCCGTTTCCTTGAAATCTATCCTGCCGACTGCAAGGCGCCAGAACCATCAGAAAGGGCGTATTTTTTCGTAGCTCCGTTCCCTGCGCCAAGCTCCGTCAAAACCAGGCGCCAACGCGTCGCGCATCTGAAGTCGAGCGCGACTCAGGCGGGTCTTCACATTGGCTTCTGAGAGCCCGAGGATCTTTGCAGTTTCGTTGATGCTGAGCTGCTGCACGTCCCGCAAGATCAGGATGGTGCGGTATTTTTCGGGCAGAGAGTCCAGGGCGTTCGTGAGCGCCCTGCGAAGTTGTTTTTGCTCCAAGGCTTCGGACGGTATTTCTCGCCAATCTGCAAAATCTCTAGGTATATAGTCACCGTCGTCCCCAAGCTTTCCCTCTTCTATCGATTCATAAAGTGGCCGGCGGTCCTTCCGCAGCCTCATCTTCGCTTCGTTGATCGCAATCTGGATCAGCCACGTACTGAATTTCGCTTCCTGACGGAAACGTCCAAGATTTTTGAAGGCTTTCAGGATGGCTTCCTGAGCGACCTCTTCCGCGTCCGCTTCGTTCCGGACGATACCCAAAGCAGCCAGGAACACGGCGCGTTCGTAGGGGTGAACAAGTTCGTAGAAAGCGTTGCTCTCTCCGGCCCGCACTCTTTCGATCAACCCCAGTTCCGCGTCCTGAGAGGGGGATTTCGCGCCACCACGGATCGCCGGCCGGCCCTCAATCTTCGATCGAGTGAATCCGGCTGTGTCCATTCCTCGGGACATGACTGCTACCGTCCGTGTCCCTTGGTCAAGGGCCGCTGCGGTAATTTCATAAAGTGAGTCGGCTGGCGTCATAGAGCAACTCCTGCGAGCACAAATTGTGATTCGTCAGCGCTGCGTGAGGTAGCTGACGTTGCGGAGTCTATCTAGACCCCGAGAAAGGTCAATCCACTGGGCGTCTAATGCTTGCCTACGGAAGGTCTCCACCTAACCAACACAAAAATGCGCACTTAGATCCACACATCTCCTCACCGATGACAAGATGCGGGGACCGGCATGCTACACTCCTGCCCGAACAAACCTGTTCGACATGACTACCGAACGCCCGAATCTGCGACGGATCCTGTTTGGTGTGTTTGAACTCGACCCCTCTTCGGGTGAGCTTTACAAACATGGAATCAGGATCAAGCTGCAGGACCAACCGCTCCAGGTTTTGGGATTGTTGTTAGAGAGACCCGGCGAGGTAGTCACCCGGGACGAGCTTCGACAGCGAATCTGGGATCAGGATACGTTTGTTGACTTCGATCACAGCCTCAACATCAGCATCAACAAACTTCGGGATGCCCTTGGAGACTCTGCCTCAAGCCCTCGTTTCATAGAAACCTTGCCGCGGCGCGGCTACAGGTTTATCGGGTCGATTCGGAATCCCGAGCCGCCGATTCCAGCCGCTGCTTTGTCGCCCGCGCCGCAAGTAGGTCCAAGTTCGCCCCCTTCGCTGCCTGAGACAGTTGCAGGCACAGAGTCGGCGACTACAACCTCTTCGTCCATCCACCGGATCGTACAGACAAGGAAGTGGTACATTCCGCTTGCAGTTTTGCTGATTTTCGGTCTGGCCGCAGTCTGGTTCTGGCAGCGGAATCGTGACCCGCTACAACGGCGACGGGTTATGTTGGCGGTGCTGCCCTTTGAGAATCTCGCACCCGATCAAAATGAGGCCTATTTCGTCGCCGGCCTTCACGACGAACTGATTGCACAGTTGGGCAGACTTCATCCATCCCGGTTGGGCGTGATTGCCCGAACTTCTGTGATCCAGTACAGCGTAAATCGAAAGCCAGTGGATCAGATCGGTCGCGAACTCCATGTCGACTACGTACTCGACGGCGCAATTCGCCGGGTCGGCGATCGCTTTCGCATCACGGCCGAGCTGATTCAGGTTTCCGATCAAACCCACTTGTGGACCGAAACCTACGAGCCGAATATGTCCGACATGCTGGGAATGCAGGAGGATGTAGCCCGGCGCGTCTCGCAAGCCGTTGCTATCGAATTCCTCCCGGAGGCACAGCAGGAATTCCGCCAGGCATCGACGTCGAACGCTGCTGCATACGAGGCTTATTTGAAAGGCCGTTACCTGTGGCATCAGGAGACACGTTCCTCGCTCGAAGCCGCGATTGCGGAGTTCGATCGCGCCATCGAACTCGACTCCAACTACGGTCCCGCTTATGTCGGTTTGGCGGACGCCTACGGCGTGATGGGCGGCTATGGATTCGTGCCGGCCAACCAGGTCCTCCCCAAGGCCAAGGCCGCCGCATTGAAGGCTCTGGAACTGGCTCCGAATCTCGCGGAAGCCTACAACTCGATGGCGTTCGTGGCCTTCTATTACGACTGGGACTGGAATGAAGCGGAGCGACTATTCCGCAAATCGATTGCTCTCAACCCCAACAACAGCCTCGCGCATGAGTTCTTCTCATCTTTCCTCCATGCCATGGGGCGGTTGGAAGAAGCTGAAACCGAGAACCGGATCGCCAAGGAACTCGATCCGCTCGACAGCTGGCTTTACGACGACAGAGGATGGATGTTCCTGTCCCGAAGGCATCCGGAAAGCGCCATCCCGGAATTCAAGAGAGCGATCGAGCTGAATCCAAACTTCCCCGCGGCCCATCTCAGCCTGGCGGTGGCTTACAATCGCACCCGGCAATTCGCGCAAGCTCTCGATGAAGTAAAGAAGGCTGAAGCGCTGAGTGGCGATCCCACCCGCGTTCTCGAAGTTCTTGGTTCCACGCAGGCCTTGTCGGGCGACGTCGCCGGGGCCAAGGCTACGCTCGACAAATTATTGTCGGGCAATATCCAGGGTCGAGTGTCGCCTTACAGCGTTGCGCTCATTTACAACGCTCTAGGAAGAAAGGACGAGGCCATCAGCTGGCTTGAGCGTGGCTACCACGAAAAGGACACCTGGATCGTATGGACTGGAACTCTGGTTGAATGGGACAACCTGCGCCTCGATCCTCGCTTTGTGGAACTGCAACGCCAGTTGAGACTACTGCCGCGTTCGTAAGGACGAACCGGTCTCAAGGAAGCAATCAATGCTTTTCAGTGCGACGTGCCGCAAGGTGATCGTTCAACTTCTTGTAGAACCGCTCGCTGGCGCTCGCCGGAATCTCGAATGCCCGTCCGTCGCCCACAAGTTTGACAATATTACGAGTGCCATCCAGGATTGCGCTGCAGTGCGCACAGTCCTTGAAGTGAGAGGACATGCTGGCACGGAGACCGGCGTCCAGTTCGCCGTCAAGGTAATCTGAAATTTGCCGCCACACTTCTACGCAATCGATTTCGATGGGTTTTCTGGGCACGCGCCTTACTCCAATTCCGACCTATGATGTGGCTGCACTCTAGCCATTTTTAACACTTACAAACTTCTTATTAGGCCCTCGCGAGATCTTCGACCAGGATGAGCGCGAGAATACGTCTATCCGTCTGATACCGAAAACTGGGAAAAGTGACAATCTTTACTTTCTCCTCTTTGAGGACGCCCTGGGTCGTGTTTTCCGGGTCTTCGGCCGTGACCGCCGGGCCGTACCAACGGAGATCGCTCCCCGCATCTCTGCAAGTACTTCTTTAGGAGGCATCTGAGGCGGCACGTCCAGATTGTCGAAGAAAATTGCAATCTTCCAACGCTCATCCGCACCCTTTTGCCAAATTTCCAGGTACCGCGTACGTTTCGTGATCGATTTTCCGCCTTTTTTCGGTGTAAGAGTCAACTGGTGCCATCCCCAATCGAAAGCCAACACCGCTTGGACCTGTATAGAAATGATAGTGACCGCCAACTGGGCCTTATATCTCGCGAAAAGTCCTTTCAAGCGATGCTTCAACACTAACCGTGCTTCTCCGCCGTAAAACGAAGCGAGGCCGGCTGACATGTCGGAGTATCCATCCCCGAAAACGGACAACACACCGTTGACGTCGCCTTTGCTGTAAGCGTCTCGCAGCTTTGTCTTCGCCAGCCGAATCGCGTATCGATCATCCATCTTTTCTCAATCCTCCCGACCTTGCGCACCGCGAAACAAAAGCTGCGGTTTACTACGGACGGATCCCAGAAATATTCAACCGTATACGATACAGCCCGGTCTTGGCGCACAAGTATAAGGTCTTCCCGTCATCATCGCCCCAGGCAAAGTTATGGGGATGCTCCGGGCCCACGATCGTACCCAGATGCTTGCCCTCGGAAGAGATAATCCACAAACCTCCGGGTCCCGAGACGTAGAGGTTTCCCTTCTGATCAACCTTCAAACCGTCGAGCGCATCTTCGCCTTCAGCTGAGGTCATATCGAAGAAGACCTTACCGTTCGACAGCGACCCGTCCGACTTTACCTCGTACCTCATGATGACTTTGCTCTTCTCGTCCCAGTTGTCTACGTAGAAGTACTTTTCGTCCGGCGAAAACGCCAGCCCGTTCGGGCCGATCAGTTCCTTGGTCAGCAATTGGACGCTTTTTCCGTCGGGCGACACGCGAAACACGCCACTGTAGGGCAACTCCTTCCGTGCATCGTCGAAGAACTTCGGTAGCCCAAACGGTGGATCAGTGAAATACAACGCGCCATCGGACTTGTAGACAAGATCATTGGGACTGTTAAGCCGTTTGCCATCGAAGTGGTCGGCCAGGACTGTGAGTTGGCCATTCTTCTCCATGCGGACCACACGGCGATTACCGTGTTGATTGATGGTGAGCCGCCCCTGCTTATCGAGCGTGAGGCCATTCGAACCGGGCTGACCGTATTCGCCGATGTCCATGCCGCGGTATCCACTCTTGGTTAGAAAGATCGAGAGCTGACCATCTTGTGTCCAGCGGTAAATCAGGTTGTTATTGGGATCGCTGAAGAGTAAATAGCCGTCGCTCTCTTCACTGCGTGGCACCCAAATGGGCCCTTCGGTAAACAGAAATCCTCCGGCAAGTTTTTCGATTTTCGCTCCCGCCGGAACAATCTCGTCCAACGCCGGGTCCGCCCGGGTGACCTGTGCTGCAGTTTCGCTAATCGCAACTTTGGGCGACTTGTAGAAATCAAGCGTCGCCGATTTTATCCATATAAAGTTCTGCGGGCTGTAGGAAATCGGCCCGTTGATTCCGAAAACCGCCAACTGAATGCGCTGGCCAGGTTGAGCATTCCTCGTGATAATTACGCGATTGGGAGCGTTGAATCCCTTGACCACCGGCCCGCCGGGCTGTCCCAGGATCCGCGGCATCTTGCCGTTGACCCAAACTTCCGCATAGTCGTCGATCACAATTTCAAAAGCGACTGTCGACCCTATTGTGCTGAAATTGCCTACCTTTTCTGGGATGGTCACGTTGATGCGGTACCAGTTGAAGCAGACTTTGGCGGTGGAACGCCGCTGGTCAAGCGTGGTGGCATCGATGGTTTCCCATTGCGAGTCGTCGAAATCCGCAGGGCCGGCATGAGGAGCATAGTCGTAGGTCCTGATCGGAGCGCCACTCGGCTTCAGGTCACGGCCGACCGCTCGGGAGTCGGCGTCTTCGATTTTCACGTCGTGATACCTCCACTGGCCGTTCACCAGCTGCACGCCTTCGCGCGAGGCCAGGTCGATCACTGCGTCAGGACGCCCCACCGGCGGGTCTTGTACCGTCTGCCCCGTCGCCCGCAGGGCTGCCAGCGAGATGATCGCCGTTAGAAATGCCGCAGTCGCATTCAATCGCCAATCGTTATTGGTTTGTTTTTTCACTGGAATTCTCTTTTCAGCGAACTTTTACGACGTAGTAGAGAAAGGGATTGGTGACTCCCACGAACTGGTGTGGCACGCCGTGGGGCACGACGACGACATCCCCTTTGGCGATGTGCCGGGTCTGTCCATCGCGGATGCTGCTGCCGCGCAATTCGTCCGCCGCAATAGCTTTGGCATCGACAGCTTCGCCGCCTGTGACCACGGTCGCAGAGCCTTGCAAGACATAAATAATGTCTGCGTCTTTGGTATGGATCTCTGCCTGACCGGGCTTCTCGCGCCGGCTGGCATGGACCATGTAGTTACGTCCGTCGCTGCCATCGAACAGCACCGCGCCCTTGGAGAAGGCCTCGTCTACTTTGCTCTTCTCCCAGTAGGACACAGCCGGCCCGAATTCTCCGCTCATGCTCATGGGACCGGAATCGAACGCTTTCGAGCCTGCGATCGCCAGTTGTTCATCCTGATCAGCGGTGGAAGCACCGCTGACGCCCACGCCGCCCACAATCTGTCCGTCGACGACGATGGGAATTCCCCCAATCAACGGAGTGAAGTTTTCCAGGGCCGTCATCACCGTGCGGCCTTTGCCGCTGGAGTTGATGAGTTCTTCAAAAACGCGCGTTGGCTTTTTGAACATGACGGCAGTCTTGGCCTTGCCGATCGAAATGTTTGCGCCGGCTGAGAATGTGCCGTCCAGCCTCTCTAGAGCCATCAGGTTGCCGCCATCATCCACCACGGCGATCACCCCTCCGGGAGCCTGCACCTTCTGTGCCTCCGCTTTCGCCGCCACGATGACACGCTCCGCGCCTTGCAGGGTTAGAGTCTTCTTTTCCACGGTTTGTGCATTCGCGAGACTCGCAAGGCACAGAACCAAAGTCGCGACTGCGGAATAACGAGCTGTGTTGATTTGCATATTCATGGTTTTCACCTCTTTTAGATTTGAAGGGCGCGCCGTCCAGGTTCGAACCGGCTTACGCCCCTTTTATTGAGCGGTTCCTTATTTGACGGGCGAGCTGAAGCTGGCCTCACCCAGATTGACTTCCGCGAACGCGCACCAGATGACGACCTTGGACACATTCTTCACGTAGCTGGGCACAACGATTTCTTTCTTGTAGTTGGTTCCGATGAACGCCTTGGTCTTCAGCTTGTCGACCAGGTAGACGTTGCCGTCAGAGTCCACCAGTTGCCAGTGCGGATCCGGTGTGTCGGGCACGACAAAGTCGTCCGACAAGGTGAGCACGCTCTTGCCGCCTTTCGTGCTGTGGGTGACGGTCCCTTTATTGGTCTTCGGACCCTGAAATTGACTCGAGGTGTGCATGTCCTGAGCCACTGCCGAGACGGCGAACAGCATCGTCGCCATCACCAACCCTCTGAGAAGAAACTGCATTGCCTTGTTCATGTTCATTCCTTGTGTTTGAGATTGATTCGTGTGCTTGCCCACGCACTAAGCGATGAATCGTTAACGACTCGCGAACCCTATTTGATGTGGGCTCATGTGCCGCGCTGGACTGCTCACGTGGCGATGGGATTCAGAAGTCTCACGAAGGTTTCACGGGACACTAAACAAGAAGTCATTAAGAGTAAAAGTAATCACTGCCTCATTTTCCTGTCACTTTCCTTAACCATTGGAATCACACCGGGCAGAATCCATGAACCGTACCGACCACAACCTGGCAATTGAGATCGGCAACGATGAAACGCCGAACCTGGCGCTTACACAGTTGCAGACCCCGACTCAAGCTGCAATATCGCCGGCGCCCAAACTGGGCGCCCTGGAGTCTGCACGCCTGCACTGGCCGGAGTACCTGATGGAAGCTGGACTGCTCGGTGTGTTCATGGTGTCGGCTTGCGTCTTCGGGGCGCTGTACGAGTTTCCGCAGTCGCCCGTCCATCAGGCGATCATGTCTGGCACCTTGCGGCGCCTGCTCATGGGGATATCGATGGGGTCGACCGCCATAGCGATCATCTATTCGCCGTGGGGAAAACAGTCGGGTGCTCACATCAACCCGTCAGTGACGTTTACCTTTTTCCGGCTGGGTAAAATCAAAGCTTGGGATGCGCTCTTCTATATAACCGCGCAGTTCCTGGGCGCGGTCCTGGGAGTGCTCCTGGTCGCGCGTTTTCTAGGCAAGGAGCTTTCCGATCCGGCAGTTCGCTATGTGGTGACCCTGCCCGGGCCGGACGGGCCTTGGGTGGCCCTCTTGGCGGAGTTCACGATTGCATTCGTCTTGATGTCCGCCGTCCTCTATTTTTCCAATCATCACGGCCTCTCACGCTACACCGGGCTCTTCGCCGGGTTGCTGGTCGCCACCTACATCACTCTGGAAGCCCCTTTCTCCGGGATGAGTATGAATCCCGCTCGAACTTTTGGTTCCGCCTTCCCTCCCATGATCTGGGACGGACTCTGGATCTATCTGACCGCACCGCCGCTGGGCATGCTGGCCGCCGCTGAAGTCTATCTATGGCGGAAAGGACGGCTGGCGGTGAAGTGCTGCAAACTTCATCACGACAACGACAAGCGCTGCATATTTTGTGGAGCTAACGGAGGATTCGCATCATGACCGACAATCGTTATGACGTGATCATCATCGGAACCGGGGCCGGCGGTGGGACCTTGGCCTACCATCTGGCTCCATCGGGGAAGCAGATCCTCATTCTCGAGCGTGGCGACTATGTTCCTCGCGAGAAAGCCAACTGGGATCCCCAGCTCGTCAACGTGGACGCCCACTACAACGCCAAAGAATCCTGGCTCGATAAGGATGGCAAAGACCTGCATCCCCACACCAACTACTACGTCGGTGGGAACACCAAGTTTTACGGTGCTGCGCTGTTTCGTCTGCGCAAAGAGGATTTCGGCGAACTACGCCACCACGGAGGCATTTCTCCTGCATGGCCAATCAGCTATGACGATCTCGAGCCGTACTACACGCAAGCCGAGAATCTCTATCAGGTGCACGGCAACCGCGGAGAAGATCCCACTGAACCGCCGTCAGAGTCGCCCTATCCCTGGCCCGCGGTCAGCCATGAGCCACGCATCCAGCAATTGTCCGACGACTTCGCGCGCTCGGGACTGAAACCCTTCCACGTTCCGGTCGGTGTCATGCTGGACGAAAAGAATCCGCACAAGAGCCGTTGCATTCGCTGCAACACCTGCGACGGTTTCGCCTGCCTGGTTGGCGCGAAATCGGACGCGCAAGTTGTGTGTATCGACGAAGCGATCAAGTATCCCAACGTCACCCTCTTGACCAACTCGCTGGTAAAGCGCCTTGAAACAGATTCGTCGGGTCGCGAGGTGAAGAGTGTAGTTGTAGAACGCAACGGCAGCCCCGAGACCTATTCGGCGGACGTGATTGTCGTTTCCTGCGGAGCCATCAACTCGGCCGCGCTTCTGTTGCGCTCCGCCAATGAAAAACACCCGCGTGGGCTGGCCAACAATTCCGACATCGTGGGCCGCCATTACATGGGGCACACCAATTCGGTGATGATGGCCATTTCGAAATGCCCCAACCCAACCATCTTTCAGAAAACGCTGGGCGTCAACGATTTCTACTTCGGTTCGAAAGACTTCGAGTACCCCATGGGACACATTTCCTTCGTTGGCAAGCTCGACGCTATTACGCTGAAGGCCGGGGCGCCGGCCATCGCCCCCAACTTCACTCTGGATTTGATGGCAAAACACTCTCTCGACTTCTGGCTTACATCCGAAGACCTGCCCGATCCGAACAATCGGGTCACCATCGGCCGAGACGGCAAGATCGTTCTGACCTACACGCCGAATAACCTGGAAGCCCACGAAAGACTGCAAGGCAAGCTAAAGCAGGCAATGAAGCAGACGAATTGCTCGATGCATGGTCACGAATGTCATCAAGGACTATTCGGTCGAAACCTGTATGTCGGACAACGTATTCCGCTCGCTGGCGTGGCCCACCAGAATGGCACCATTCGTTTTGGACACGATTCGAAGACCTCAGCTCTCGACGTGAGCTGCAAAGCCCATGACGTCGACAATCTGTACGTCGTAGACGGAAGCTTCTTTCCATCGAGCGCGGCCGTGAACCCCGCCCTCACCATCATGGCAAACGCGATGCGCGTCGGCGATCACCTGATGAAGCGCCTCGGAGTATCGCAGCCCGAGAGAATTTCACAGCCGGTCCTGGCACAGGCCTGAAATAGTAGCGCCGGCCTCCGGTCGGCCCGAAAGGTGGGAGGGACGCCCACCAGACAACCGGCGGGACGCCGGCGCTAAACGTAAACTTTTATGAAGCGCAGTTCTCAAGCAATTCGCTCGGGTTACAAAGCAGCAATGATCTTCGTCCTACTGACGATCCTCGCTGTTCCGGTGGCCTTCACCCAGCAGTCTCCTCCACTCGTAGAAGCAGTAGATGCGATCGGAATCACCGTCTCCGATATGGATCGTGCCGTGGATTTCTACTCCAAGGTCCTCACCTTCGAAAAGGTATCGGACACCGAAGTATCCGGGGAGAACTTCGAGCATCTCGAGGGCGTCTTCGGATTGCGGATGCGGGTCGTGCGAATGAGGCTCGGCGGCGAGTTCATCGAACTCACGGAATTCCTGGCACCGAAAGGTCGGCCGATCCCCGTTGACTCACGCAGCAACGACCGCTGGTTTCAGCACATCGCGATTATCGTCAGTGACATGGACAAGGCATATGCCTGGCTGCGCCAAAACAAAGTCGAATATGCTTCCACCGAGCCGCAGCGACTTCCGGACTGGAACAAGAACGCGGCGGGTATCTCAGCGTTCTATTTCAAAGACCCCGATGCGCACCCAATAGAAGTCCTCCACTTCCCTTCCGACAAGGGCCAGGAAAAGTGGCATCGTCCCACGGACAAACTGTTTCTCGGTATTGACCACACCGCGATCGTGGTGTGGGACACCGACGCCAGCATCAAGTTTTACCGCGATTTGCTCGGTATGCACGTGGCCGGCGAGAGCGAAAACTATGGAACCGAGCAGGAGCACCTGAACAATGTATTTGGCGCCCATCTGCGAATCACTGCATTGCGCGGCGCCAGCGGACCCGGCATCGAGTTGCTGGATTACCTGGCACCTCGCGACGGACGGCCCTTCCCCGCGGATGAGCATGCCAACGACATCGTTCACCGGCAGACCATCGTGCTGACCCGAAGCGCAGACAGCGCTGCTCGCCAACTGCAAAACAGCCGTGTGACTTTTGTCTCTTCTGGCGTGATTGCGAATCAAACCGGACAGTCGGGATTCAGCAAAGCTCTTGTAGTCCGGGACCCTGACGGCCATGCAGTCGAACTCGAAGAAAAGTAACAAGGATTATGAAGATGAGTAACGACATCTTGAGCAAAGCTTTTACTACCACCCGCCGCCTCGAACTCGAATACCGGAAGATTTCGCTCTTTCGCAAATCCGAACTCGACTTCGAAACGTCCAGGCGAATCGACGAAACTGACACCCCATCGTCAATTGCTGTATTGGCCAAATATCGCAAATGCGATTTGGCAGTAGGGGATTTCTAATGACCCAGGAAGAGATTCGACTGTCAGAATCCGGAGCACGCCGGAAGCACTGGAAGCGTTGGGGGCCTTACCTCAGCGAGCGCGCATGGGGTACGGTCCGCGAAGACTACAGCCCATATGGAAACGCGTGGGAATTTTTCTCTCACGACCAGGCCCGTTCACGCGCCTACCGCTGGAACGAAGACGGACTGGCCGGCATCAGCGATCGCAAGCAGATGATCTGTTTCGCCCTGGCGCTGTGGAACGAGCGCGATCCCATCCTGAAAGAACGGATCTTCGGCCTGACCGGCAACGAGGGCAATCATGGCGAGGATGTAAAGGAATACTACTTCTACGTCGACTCGACGCCCACGCATTCCTACATGAAGTATCTGTACAAGTATCCCCAGGCAAAATTTCCATACGGACAGTTGGTGGCGGAAAATCGGCAGCGCGGAAAGAACCTGCCGGAATTCGAACTGCTCGACACCGGGGTATTCAGCGACAATCGCTACTTCGATGTGTTCGTCGAATATGCCAAAGCCGATACCGAGGACATTCTGATCAAGATCACGGTCGCGAACCGCGGCCCGGAAGCCGCCAGCATTCGCCTGTTGCCGACGGTTTGGTTTCGCAACACATGGTCCTGGGGAGACTCAAGCCGGCGGCCCGAGCTGCATGAGGCGCGACCCGCGCCTGACCCGGTGGTCGAACTCAACCACGATCAGCCCGGCAATCGCTGGCTGCATTGCGAGGGCTCTCCAGAGTTGTTGTTCACCGAGAACGAAACCAACGCTCAGCGATTATTCGGAGTCGAGAACCGCACTCCGTATGTCAAGGATGGCATTAACGATTACATCGTGCACGGCTCCCGGGAAGCGGTGAACCCCGAGCATACTGGAACGAAGGCCGCCGCCCACTACCAACTCACAGTCGGCGCGGGCGAGACTGCCGTCGTCCGCCTCCGACTTGCCAATTCGGATTTCAAAGGCAAGGACGCATTTGCCAGCTTCGACAAAGTCTTTGCACTTAGACAACACGAAGCCGACGAATTCTACTCCACGGTGATTCCGCAAGACCTCTCAGCCGACGCACAGAACGTCATGCGTCAGGGTTTTGGCGGCATGCTGTGGTCCAAGCAGTTCTATCACTACGTCATCAAAGATTGGCTCAAAGGTGACCCGGGCAATCCTCCCCCACCCTCGGAACGTCGCCGTGGCCGAAACTACGAATGGACACACTTGTATAACGCTGATGTCATCTCCATGCCCGACAAGTGGGAGTACCCGTGGTATGCGGCATGGGATTTGGCATTCCACTGCGTTCCGCTCGCCCTTGTCGATTCTGACTTCGCCAAGGAACAGCTAACACTGATGCTGCGCGAGTGGTACATGCACCCCAACGGACAAATTCCCGCCTATGAGTGGGCATTCGGCGACGTGAATCCTCCAGTTCACGCCTGGGCGGCGTGGCGCGTCTACAAAATCGACAAGAAGCGCAAAGGCAAGGGCGATCGCGCATTTCTGCAACGTGTGTTCCACAAGCTGATGCTGAACTTCACGTGGTGGGTGAACCGCAAGGACGCCGACGGCATGAACATCTTCCAGGGTGGCTTCCTCGGCCTCGACAACATTGGTGTCTTCGACCGCAGCGCTCCGCTGCCGACTGGTGGCTACATCGAACAATCCGACGGAACCAGCTGGATGGCGATGTACACCCTGAACCTTCTGGCGATCGCTCTCGAACTCGCAGCAGAAGATCCTAGCTATGAAGACGTCGCCAGCAAATTCTGGGAACACTTCATCTACATCGCCAACGCCATGAGCCACCGCGGCGAAGAGCACATGGGACTATGGAATGAAGAAGACGGTTTCTTCTATGACGTGCTCAAGCTGCCCGACGGCAACCAGTTCCCCATGAAGATCCGTTCCATGGTGGGGTTGATCCCGTTGTTCGCCGTGGAAACGCTGGAGCAGGACGTGCTGGACAAGCTTTCCGACTTCAAGAAACGTCTGGAATGGTTCATCGAAAACCGTCCGGACCTCACGTCGAACCTGGCCTGCATGCGGACCGAAGGCATGGGCGACCGAAGGCTATTGTCCATAGCCGGCGCTGACCAGCTCCGCAGCATTCTCAAGTTCATGTTGGACGAGCGTGAATTCCTGTCGCCCTACGGGATTCGTGCGCTTTCGCAGTTCCATCGTGATAATCCGTACAAACTTACGGCACAGGGTATGGAGCACCGTGTCGACTATGAACCAGGCGAGTCTTCCACTGGACTCTTCGGGGGCAATTCCAACTGGCGCGGCCCCATCTGGTTCCCGGTAAATTATTTGCTGGTCGAGTCGCTGCAAAAGTTCCACCACTACTTCGGCAACGATTTCAAGGTCGAGTTCCCCACCGGATCTGGAAAGATGATGACCCTGTGGGAAGTCGCGGGAGAGCTGTCACGCCGCATGACCAACATCTTCCTTCAGGATCAAAACGGCCGTCGGCCGGTGTTCGGGAATCTGGAAAAATTCCAGACCGACCCCCACTGGCGTGACCTGGTCCTCTTTCACGAGTATTTCCACGGCGACTCCGGAGCAGGCGTAGGCGCAAGCCATCAGACGGGATGGACCGGGGTGGTCACCAAGTTAATGCAGCAGAGCGGCGAGTCTCGCGAACGACTCGCCAGCAAAAGAAGACAGAACCGGCGCTCGCCTCTGTCGCCGCAGACTGAATTCATCAGGGAGAAATAGAAATGAAAGCGATCAGTGTATTCCCCGGAAAGCCCAACAGTGTCCACGTGGCCGATCTGCCAAAGCCATCGGTGGATCAAGTCCCCAACGGCCGCGGTGTCTTGGTAAAAGTTCTGCGCGTTGGTGTCGACGGAACCGACAAAGAAATTAACGCAGCCGAATACGGCGCGGCGCCTCCCGGATACGACTTTCTGGTCATCGGCCACGAAGGCTTCGGCCAGGTGGAAGCTGTCGGGCCGAACGTCACGGAAGTGAAGCCCGGCGATTACGTGGTGGCCACTGTACGCCGGCCCGGCAAGAGCATCTACGACCTCATCGGCACCAACGACATGACCACCGATGATGTCTACTATGAGCGCGGCATCAACCTGCGCCACGGATATTTGACGGAACACTACGTCGACGACGTCGAGTTCATCGTCAAAGTTCCAAAGGGACTCAAGCATGTCGGCGTATTGCTGGAGCCCACGACGGTTGTGGAAAAAGGAATCCACCAGGCATACGAGATCCAGCGGCGGCTCAAGGTCTGGCACCCTCGCAAGGCAGCGGTCATGGGTGCGGGAACAATCGGCCTGCTGGCGACACTCGTCCTCCGCCTAAAAGGTCTGGACGTCACGACCTTCGGTCGTACGGCCAAACCTTATCTGAACTCAGATCTAATCGAAGAGCTCGGAGCACGATACCTCTCGACCAAGGACGTAGCGATCACCGACGCAGCCAAAGAATACGGGCCTTTCGACCTCATCTTCGAAGGTACCGGAAACTCCGGCGTCGTTTTCGACAGCATGCAAGCTCTGGGGAAGAACGGAGTCCTCGTGCTCGCCAGCGTCACCGGGGGAGATAAGATGATCCAAATTCCCGCGGACCGGATTAACCTTGAATTTGTTCTAGGCAACAAAGTCATGGTCGGGACCGTAAACGCCAATCGCGAATACTTCGAAATGGGGGTGGGCGACATGGCTCAGTCAGAAGCAGAGTATCCAGGATGGCTCAGCAAACTCCTGACCGACCCGGTAAAAGGCCTGGAGAACTACAGCGAGCTGTTCAAGAAACTAACATCGCCCAACGGCGCCATCAAAGTGTTCTGCGAAGTAGCGTAGGCGCAAATCACCACAACCCACGTAGGGGCGGACGCCCTCGTCGGGCCCAGCGGAGCGCAAGCTCCGCAATTTTCTTTGGACCTCGTACCCATTCTGTAATAGCTTCAAACCCGATGAACTCTGTCACTTTCCATCGCTAAGTGCGTCTCACCAAAGGAAAGCATCCGCGCTGGAGAAGAGAACATGATTCAATTCACGAAAGAAACCTGCGGCGATCTCGACGCCGCCACCCGCCGGGAGTGGCTTGAAACCAACGGCCTCGGGGGCTTTGCTTCCTCGACGATCATCGGGCTGAACACTCGCCGTTACCACGGCTTGCTGGTGGCCGCCACGAAACCGCCAGTTGGCCGCGTGGTCATGCTCTCCAAGCTGGAAGAGACGTTGCTCATCGAAGGACAGCCCTTCGATCTCTCGGCAAACCGTTATCCCGGAGCAGTTCACCCCCGGGGATTTCGATATCTCAAGCAGTTCCGGCTCGATCCTTTTCCCGTTTTTACCTACGAAATCGAGGGCATCGAGATCGAGAAGACCGTGTTCATGGTCCAGGGTGAGAACAGCACGGTGGTGCAGTACGAATTGAAGAAAAACAATCATCCCGAGCGACTCAAGAACCTGCAACTTGAAGTCAGGCCACTGATCGCATTCCGCGATTATCACAGCACAACTCACGAGAATGGGGCCATAAATAGCGAAGTAGAACAGCGCCCAGGAGTGGCGACCCTCACTCCTTACCAGGGTTTGCCTTCTCTTCATTTAGCTCACAACGCCAGCGAGGTGCGGAAAGCGGGCAGTTGGTACCGGAACTTTGAATATGACGCCGAACGGGAACGTGGCCTCGATTTCGTTGAAGACCTTTTCAATCCTCTGGTTTTGCGCTTTGAACTGGACGCGCATCGCCGGTCAACGATCATTGCCTCCACTGAACGCCGTGATGCCGCTCAAACAGCTGAATTCCGGAACGCAGAGATCGCCCGCCGTTTGAAGATCGCCGCATCGTCACCGGTTGCGGACTCGTTCGCCCAGTATCTGACCTCCGCCGCTGACCAATACATCGTCTCCCGCGGCGACAAGAAAACCGTAATCGCCGGCTATCACTGGTTCAGCGACTGGGGACGCGACACCATGATCGCCCTGCCCGGTCTTACTCTGCCGACGGGAAAGCATGACGTGGCGCGCAGCATCCTGCGCACGTTCGCACAGCACGTGGACCAGGGTATGTTGCCCAACCGCTTCCCCGACGCCGGTGAGACTCCGGAATACAACACGGTGGACGCCACGCTCTGGTTCCTTGAAGCGGCTCGCGCCTACCTGGCTTACACAGGCGATCTGGATTTTGTGCGAAGCGAACTCTATCCCGTATTCGCCGATATCATCGCTTGGCATGTGCGAGGCACTCGCTACGGAATCAAGGTAGACCCGAGCGGCCTGCTTTCTTCCGGTGAACCCGGTCTGCAGCTCACATGGATGGACGCCAAGGTTGGCGACTGGGTGGTAACGCCGCGACAGGGCAAACCCGTTGAGATACAAGCTCTCTGGTACAACGCACTCTGCATCATGGACGACCTGGCGCGCACCTTCGGTGATGAATCGTGCCAGAAGCGTTACCGCAATATGGCAACGGTTGCGAGCTGGAGTTTCAATCGGCAGTTCTGGAATGAGAATACCGGCTGTTTGTTCGATGTCACGAACGGCGCCCCACCTGACCCATCGATCCGCCCCAACCAGATCTTGGCGGTCAGCCTGACCCACAGTATGTTATCCCCCGAACGCGCGAAGTGCGTAGTGGAGAAAGTTCAGGACCATCTGCTCACACCGTACGGCTTGCGCAGCCTGGCGCCCAGCGACCCCCAGTACCGCGGACGCTACACGGGCGGACCGGTTGAGCGTGACGGAGCTTATCACCAGGGCACGGTGTGGCCGTGGCTGATCGGCCCATTCATCACCGCATATATGAAGGTGAACGGAGACAGTGATGCCGCCCGCCGCCAGGCCGCCGAATGGCTCGATCCTTTGAAAGGTCATCTAGCAGATGGTGGACTCGGCCACATCTCCGAAATCTTCGATGGTGACGCACCACAACGCCCCTGTGGATGCATAGCACAGGCCTGGAGTGTGGCGGAAGTCCTGCGCGCTTATGTTGAAGATGTGAAGGCCATTCGTCCGGCTCCGCAGGTTGAGAACAAGGCGCCGCAAGCCCCCGCGAAAATCAAAGATCGGTCGGTGACTAGTGCAGCTCCGACGACTCGGGAAGTCTCAAGAGTGGGAACTCGAGGCTGAGGATGACTGCTTAGCTCTTGCTGAAGTTCGAGCCCACTGCGCGACCACATCATTCCGGATAGCTTTGTGACAGCTCCGAATACTGGCGTGCCGCATCCAGTAGCTCGCCCAAAGAGGCCGGCCGGGTACCCCGCCCACGGTTAAGGCCTCCAATCTCGAATGCGATCCGCCATTGCCGAAACAGCACACGATAGGCGTCGAACAAACTGAGCTTGGGATCATAGATATGCGTCGCTTCCGAGGTGACGCCGTTCAGCTCAACGATCTTCAGGTTGCGCCCCGCCATGAAGTCTTCCCGCGAAGGAACACGAATGTCAAAGCGGCCAAAGAAGAACCCGTCGAAGCCTTTCGCGATCATATCGATGACTTCTTCCAGTGCGGGAGTGATGGTTTCGCTGCCGTCAAGGAAGATCGCGCCCCGGCAATGAGTCCCAATCTCAACCAGTTGCACCTTCTCTCGCGCCGCAGGGACATCCTGAATGCGTTCGAAATTCTTGCGCAGATAGAACTGAGCCATGCAAACTGCGCGGTCATCCGCGAGGATCAACTCTTCCAGCGTACTTTTCCCATCGCCGAAAAGAACGGGCATTCGCTTCTCAGTCACGGAAAAGATTCGGCCCTTCTCGCTGCCCGGGTAACGGTAATAGAAGACCCCAAACTCTTCGCCTGCGACATACTCCTGCAGAATCGTCGGGAATGACTGCCCCGCCAGATACTCGCGCAACTGCTCCGCCGACCGGACGATCGTCACCCCCGACCCACGCTGCCCTGCATCCGGTTTCAACACGACGGGAAACTCCAGCCCACGCTGCCGCATGAAGGCTTCAGCGTCGGCTATGCGTTCACCGGGCACGGTGCCCGCCAGCAGAGTGGAACACGGCAGCCAAGTAGCAGCGTCTTTCAGTTGGTCCAGAATCTGATGTTTGGACTCGCCCACGAACCCGCCCGCCGGAATCGCCGGGTTAGCCGCGGTAAATAATGTCCAACTACGGAACCTGATTCCGAGGTATGCGATGTAGGCCACCACCGGGGGATAAAACAAGTAAGGCGGCCAGAACTCCCAGCGGGATAGACGCTTCCACCGGCCTCTGATCTTACGGTCGAGATTTGTGCCTGCGGTGAACGCGGCTCCGGGCTGAAGAGAATCGAGTTCGCTAGCGAGGGGCATAAATTCAAAATCCCGGACTGTTGACATCCCTGGCAGCAGAAACCAGGCAGGCAGCTCTCTCAATTTCTATCGAACGAATTTGCCCCGTCATGCACGGGCTGCCGCGCAAATGCCTCATCCGTATCTGTCCAGCCGTGACCGCGACGTCGCTATAGCTCAGCGTTTCCACATCGTCCCGGTGGACGCACAAGCTGAAAGGCCCCGCGCCGCCGGCGTGAGACGCATGAAGTCTTCGCAACCACGTTGCCGAACCGGCATCAGGTTCGAACTGGGCGTCGCGGCACGCTGCGCCACGCAAGCTCTCGGCTTGTTCGTCCGAAAGGCTCGATGAAAACCAGTGCCGCGCTTCCCACGGATTAGCCTGGAACCAGAATTGTTTCGAGTCAGAACGCCACTCCCCAATTGTTTGCTCCGACGGAAATACTCCCACTAGGCGAAACGGCATCATTCCTTCGAAGTTCGAAACCTCGAACGCTTGTTGCAAGTCCGATTGTGATCGCGAACTAATAAGAGCGGGGATCACTCGTCCCCTGCTCCGGGTCTTGGCGTCCATGCCGCACGGAGCGGTAGTATTCCAATTCAGCAATGCGAGAGTGATGTCATATTCATTCGCAGCAATCCACGTACCGCCTGCCCCCTCGGTCGGATAAATTGCCGTCGTGCCATTGATCTGATGAACTTCTGGCGGCTCTCCGCCGCCGCGAGCGATTTTTTCGTCGCGATTCATCGCAAGTAGATAGCCGCCCTCACTCGTTATGACACTCAGAGTGCACATACACCCAACGGGTCATGGCCTCCACGATTCCGGGCCGGCCGAAACCGTTCGAACACGCTAATCGCGATCCTGCCCAGCAGCCAGGGGGCGAACAACAAAAGTGCGGTCACAAGCCAGGGCAGCAACTTCTGATGTCCCCACGATGTTCTGGGAATAAATCGCCACGCGACAAAGATCGCGGACACCCAGACAGCCGAACAGACTGCGGTGGTCCGGGCAAACACCCGAATCGGAAGCCGCAATGCGCCTGCGGCGACATAAAGAGGTAGGCGGCTCCCGGGGATCGCGCGGCTCATTACCAGGGCGTACGATCCATGTTTCGCGAGCCACTGCTCAGCTTTGACCAGTGACTCGGGCCTCAGGTATTTCTGCAGCCATCGCGAGCGCGCCGTGCGCCTCCCGAAACTCGAACCCAGCCCGTACAATCCCATGTCACCCATCCAGATACCCAGGAAGGTGGTTAGAAGTCCGAGCCACGGGTCCAGGGCCCCGCTGGCCGATACAGTAGCAGCCAGCAAAGTTGCGCCGTCTTCGTAAATGAATGTCGCCAGAAAGATAGCGAGGGCCAGCGCTGCCTGTGTCTCCGGAAGTGAGTGGGAGAACAGCATCGCCGGCTACCCTCGCTCCGCCGCTTCAGCTTCCAGATGTTTCAAGGTTGAAGGAGCGACGCCAAATTCATACGGCAGCCTCACACCAACTCCGGCACACAGGAGTCTGAGAATGGCAAAGTGGTGGATGGCGTGTCCGACACAAAACATGATTTCCCGCGCAAAGTTTGACTTCACTGCTTCTGCGTCTCTGTCGCCGTAACCAACGCTGTAGACCACGGCGCACTCACGCGGAATAATTTCGGCAGAAAGCCCTCCAAGTTCATCGATCAAGGCTTCGGTCACGAGACGCGCACACGTCACCGAGTTTTCGACTTGCGGATTCCGGCGACGTTGGTCGTAGTTCACCTGGCCGGTGCGAATTCCTTCCGCCAGGCAGAGAAAGTGATCCAGCACGTGCCGATAATGCGCACCCAATGATGAGCTGGGCTTTTCTTCCCCCGTTTCTTCGAGGGGACGAGCATAAATTTCATCCCCGACGAGATCCAGAAAGAGGCAGCCCTGCTGCAGAACATCCGTGACAGCGCTATTCAGCGACCGGCTCATCATGTCAGAACCTTTTCCCCAATTGCGGGATCTGCTTACGGTGCAGGTACAAAGCAACAGCGCTGGTCACGAAGACAAAGATAGCCAGCACGAACAGAAGCCCGTTGTCTCCCTGTACCTCGATGCCAAGGAAGGTCAGGTGACTGAAGATGGCTCCGCCCGTAGCTGCCATCGCCAGAACTGCCCCAGCCCAAACGAAGCGAGGCGTTAGTAACAGCACTGCGGCGATCAACTCCATAATTCCTGAGCCAATGCGTCCCCAGACCTCCACGGTGCTGACCGGCGCAAACGAAACGTAACCGTGGATGAACGTCCCCAGCTTGGTAAAGATGTAAACCGACTCCGGCGCCGCCGTGAACTTGAAGAAGAGCGTCTGCAACAGGATAATCGCCGCGACAACCCTGCATGCCCAACTCACGACCAGCACCGCGGTTGTTCTTGGCCGCCTTAAAGCCGAAATGACTTGGCTGCTCATGCGTGATTCTCCTACTTGCCGTATTTGTCGATGAGGCCGGGCCAATTCTGGTCCGCCTTCTTGAGATTGCCTTGCGGGTCCTTGTTGAATTCATCCTTCACGCCGAGGTCGTATTGCATGAGGAGGCGTCCATTGGCGACCTGCCAGGCCTCGATCTTGACCGGCGCGGTCTTTCCCCGGCTGGCGCCATATGCGCAGTAGCCGCCAAACTGTGGCTCATATTGTGCCGGCGATTTGTCGAACGCTGACTTGTGTTCGGCAGAGGCGAAGTAGTATTTCGCGCCGCGATAGTCAGATTGAAATTGCGGACTTCCCTTGATCGGCCGGCTGTCGGTGAAGAATGCAACCGGATCGTAACCCTGGATGGCGACCCCATCCGGGCCCAGATTTTGCAGGTCCTTGGCCGTGGCCAATGCTGATAAGGCAACCAACAATACAAATGCGTAAAGTGATTTTCTGCTCACAGATCTCTCTCGTTTCCCGGGTCTGAGCCCGTTTAAGAGGTAAGACTCGCCAGCGCATTTGAAGTGACAAAAAAGCCGCATTTTTGAAGAAATATGTCGCTGTGACCTTTTCCGATGTGTTGCATCTCACTGAAGACCGTACTCGCCAACGCTTGAAGACGGACAGCGACTGGCCTAACACTTTATGGGCGCAACGGCTTCGGTAACGCGCGATTGCTTGCCTCCATCCCTGTTATCCGCGATCTCTCAGGGAGAGGTACTAGCCACTTGCTCAATCAATATTCGGCAGGGGCCATACGCCTTGCGCCTGGCATCGTCCACGGCAGACCGCATGGATGCTTTCCGCCTGCGATTCCTGGTCTTCAATCTGGAGCTAAACGAAGGACTCGATGCCGCCTACACGACCGGCCACGACATCGACGAGTTCGACGTCATCTGTGACCACCTGATCGTGGAACACGCTCCTACTGGACAAATCGTCGGAACCTATCGCCTGCAGACCGCGGCGATGGCATTCGAAAATGCAGGCTTCTACAGCGAGCGGGAATTCGATTTTTCACCCTACAAGAGGCTGGGCAACGCGGTGATCGAATTGGGCCGCGCCTGCGTCCACCGCGATCATCGATCGACGGATGTCCTCTACCTGCTTTGGCGCGGAATCGCTCAGTACACGATGAGCTACGGCGGTCGGTATCTGCTCGGTTGTTCTTCGCTCACCTCACAAGACCCGGCCCACGGTACTGCAGTGTACGAAGCCATGCGCGGACACTTAGCGGAGCCGTATCTGCGAACCACGCCACAGCCCTCCTTCGTCATGCCCCTGACAACCGCGGAGGGTGCGAGTGATAAGATCCCCAAATTGTTGCGCGCATACTTGGCCGTGGGAGCGAAAATCTGTGGACCACCGGCCATCGATCGGGAATTCAGGACGATCGACTTCCTCACGCTGTTGGATCTCGAAAGTTTGCATCCACGTGTGCACGCACGCTTCATGAAGACTTGAGTTGCAGCAGATTCGGTTGGTGAATGATCTGGGCAGGCGCTACGGGCTTCCCTCCGCGACAAAACTATTGAGCGCAGTGACTGCCGGCAGTGAAAGGTGTCTTGCTCAAATGTCGGGCATTCCCATCAGGCACGCTCAGTCATCGGATCGCAACCAACTGGCTCGCATGCGGGAGGCTTTATGGCCAAAGTCTTCTGCCGAGGACCATGCCCGAGAAGTTACACAAATTCTCGACGGCAACGCCCCTGTAACCATGCCGCTCATTATGTTGGTGGCCGAGACAGCTGATCGAACATTGGCCGGTTTCCTGGAAATCGACTTGCGTTCCCACGCGGACGGCTGCGACCCTTCCCGGCCTGTGGGCTATATCGAAGGTTGGTACGTTGCTGAAAACCATCGCCACAAGGGTATCGGCAGGAAACTCTTGGCTGCGGCGGAAGACTGGGCTCGCAGCAAGGGATGTGTTGAGATAGCGTCGGATACCTGGATCGACAACGAACTGTCGCAACGCGTGCATGAGGCCCTGGGGTACGAAGTGGTAGATCGATGTGTGCACTACCGTAAAACGTTGTGATTTGCTTCGGAAACCCGCGCTATCCGCAGCCCGTCCGGCGTGTGGTGCAACGTTGTCGGATCGACCTTCAGAAGTCGCGTCGAGCCTGTCTCTAAGAGTTCTCCCTCGATTCGAATAGGTTCGGCAATGAACTCGCGCAGTGCGTCGCGTCCAAGGGCGCGTCCATCCATGCCGACCAGCAACATCTGGCCGCGTCCATCCGTCGTAACAAAGATCGGCGGAATTCCACCGCTGATGCAACGCGCGGCGCAGTCACGGTGAACCTTTCCCTGACCAGGATTCATCACCCCCAGGTAGCACTTGCTGTCTACGATTTCGCCGATAAGTGTCACAGACCCCAAGTCGCGAACCGCCTCTTGAGGTGTGCGCAAGTCAGTGTTCCCTGAGGCGATTGAACCGGGTTCGATTTCAACCATGGTTCCACCCTCGCGATAGATCAACTGGCCCCGCAGACGGACTTTCTTGCCGTCAAAGCCGGCCACCAGATCGTCGGCTCCATGCTTTCCCGGAGCAACCAGCAGATATCGAGAGTACTTATTCTGCTGTCCAATCTTGCCTGGACGCGACACCAACAATGTTGGGAAAGGCCGAGCCGCCACAACTCCTTCAAAGCTGCGGACCTTCCCGTATTCGAATGCGGAGTTAGCGAAAGGCATTTGCCCAAACACCAGAGCCAATGCCAGGATCACAACAACCACAGCAATCCCGACGATGACCTTCCGAACAAAACCAGCCAGCGCGGGCGGAGCCTTCGGAAGATAACCCACGTAGAAGTCGTTCATCGCGAAGGCACCTCAAGTGGAGTAACCGCCACGGACTCTATCTGAGCCGGCTGAACGATAGTTCCAGGCGGATTCGGACGTGGATGCACAAACACAGTCCCTTCCACAACCTTCACCCGGAAGGTCGGGACTTTTTCCTTGAACGGCGCCGGTGCTGATCCGGACTCCGGACGATACTGATAACCATGCCACGGACAGGTGACGCAGCCATCAATGATCCGTCCTTCGCCCAGCGGCCCATTCTGATGTTGGCAAACATTCGAGAGCGCCGAGACTTTACCGTCGTAACGAAATACCGCAACTCGTTCTCCCGAGAGAGCAACGATCGTAGCGCAGTTCTCGGCAATACGATCGACTTTGCAGACTTCGACGAAGCCTTCGTCTGCGGGTTGATGTTTCTCCTGGTCCAGTCCCTTCTCTCGAAATGCCGCTGCCAGGTGAAGCGAGAGCACCGAAGCTACTCCAATCACCAGGGAAACAACCAGCAACGGGCTCGTCTCCGACTGCAACGCCCCGAGAGTAACGTGCGCGACCAGCAGTGCGTATGCCACGTACACCAGCATGTGCAACCGCTTCCACGTAGGAGCGGAAAGATTCCGCAGCCAGAAATCGTGGCTGGTGGCAGCCATCAGAAGGAGAATAAGCAACGCGAAGAAACCTAAAGCCTGGAAGGGAAAATCGGCAACACTGCGGTATCGCGGATTGCTGATGAACAGACTCAGGAGAAGATTCACATTTCCCAGTGCGTGAAACTGGACTAGCCCAAACGCTCCGTGTGCCAGGCCCAACAGGAATGTAGTGACGCCGAGGTGCCGCCGGTTGTAAAGAAGCGGGAGAAAGCGCCGATCCAGGCGGCTCAGGGGCCCAATGCACAGGACCACATTCAGCAGTAGGAAAGCTGCGGTTCCGAACGCGCGGATGAGTAATGTCTCGGCAGTCGCGTTCGGATTCCGCCAGGCGCCCACCCCAACAAAAACGATGATGTACACCGCCAGCAACGACACCAGCGTGATGTCATACACTCTCTTCTGCCGGTTCCAGCTGATGGCGCCATATTGGACGCTCATGGCAAACTCTCCACGTTGGCGGTATCGAATACCTCCTGATGGGCCGAACTAAATAGCACAAGGCGGCCAGTACGTTTCTCATTTAAGGGAAGAAGAAAAGCTTTGCCTGCAGCAAACGCTCCGACAAGTTGCGCTTCCGCGGGCAGAGCATTTCCGGGCGGTGCGTCATCCGCCCAATAGAGCAGCAAGTCGGGTTCGTTCAACTCGTGCGAAGGCGCCAAAACAACTTGAATGTCTTGCGGGCGGGCAGGCGTGCTATAGAACGTCGACAGAATCGTGTGTTTCTGCCACAAGTTGCCCGACTGCTTTACCACATACCAGATTGCCGGAAGACCCGAAGCACCGAAGCCTGAGGCGGGCGGGCGACGCCTCCCTCCGATTCCGATCAGCAGGATCGCAGGAACCACCAACGCCAGCCCGACAAATGCACGGCGATGGAATTCTCTGAGCGGTCGAATCATGGTCTCCCCAACCTATGCGGATTCTTCTCTATAGGAGGCTCAACCACCCCTCGCCTCCAGCGATAAAGAAACATTGGCCAGAATGCGGCGACTCCGGGCAAGATCAGCAGCCGGAAACCAACACCTGCTCCTTGAGCTTCGGAGTCTACTCGCCGAACTCCTAACCATACGAATGGCACAGCAAACGCCAATCCAAAACCGGCATAAAGTGCCAGGATGTAAATGAACGCCTTGGCGACGGTTTCAAGCATCTCTATCGAATCTCTCTCGCCGTCAGATTCAGAAGCTTATGAAAGGTTACGAAGCGATTGCCTGGACCTTTACCGGTTGGTCTAAGAACGAACACGCTCTAGGGGAAAATACTCGCTCTCTGCTTCAACGCGCCCTTTGCCGATACCAAAACACTGGACCCATGTTCTTGATTTAGAATTGATACTTCTTCGGTTGACATGAAGCTCGCTTTCACGTCCCTCACAAATCGACCCCCGGTCATCATTTTTGGTTTGCTGGTCGTAGCTGTGCTGGCGTTCGCCGGCGTTGGTCGTCTGGTGCACCGGTTCCGTGCGCAAGAGGAGGCGTTGGCGCGTCATCTGTATCAACGCGGGGTCAAAGCACAGACTGACGGTCATGCGGAGGAAGCACTAGGGGCTTTTCGCGCAGCACTCAGCTATAGTCGCGACAACTTTCAGTATCAGCTCAGTTTGGCGCGTGCCCTCCGCGACATCGGGCGGACCGCTGAGTCTGAAACCTATCTCATCAGGTTATGGGAGCGGAGTCCGCAGGAAGCTCATTGGGTTTGTAAGCCAACGATCGGCAGTGGCACACTCTCGGCACACACATCCCGTGTGGTCACCGACATCCGACGTTCATCCTTGCTGTCCGACAGTCAGTCGTAGCTTGCTGCTTGCCCCGAAGGCAGTGAAGGTGAAGCTATAGCGACGTCGGACAAACGCGATGATGTCGCCGCCGACTTCGCAGGAGAAGCAGTACCAGAGGCCGGTCCTCAGGTTCACCGTGAACGACCTGCCGGATTTTGATGGATGAAGGGGGCAACTGCCGTGCACTTCGCCGCGGTGATCGGCCTTTGAAAGCTGGCCCAGTTCTGACGAAAAGAATTGGTGCGCCGGCGGGAGTCTGTCCTTCGAGTAGTGAAGGACGGTGCGGTTTACCTGGATTCCGGGTCGTGTTATCGTTGGGCGCGTCAAAAGTGTTTTCCTCCAAAAGAATTGAAGCCCGCCGGGAGTCGAGCCTGCGCGGGCTTTATCTTTTAGCCTTATGGAAGCGTTTGGGCAGCGCCGGAATCGTGTTCTCGCGGATCAGCCGCTCCACTTCTGCTTCTGTAACCCGCACCGATCGCCCCAGCTTTACGTGACCGATCTTGCCTTGATAAATCCACGCTCGGACTGTGGGTTCCTTGAGTCCCAATCGTTCGGCTGTTTTGGATGTTCAGCATTGAGTTTCCTTCCTCTTCTTTACTTTCTTTCCGTGTAGCCATGCGCTTTTTCTACGCTCGGGCGCAGTGACTGTTAAGGTTAAAACATAGTCACCCCGTACTACTTGCTCATTCCCTGCTACAGGCGTATATATGTGGAGTGATACCGCTTCACACGGAGATGAATAGATGACTATCTACGACGCAACGCTGACCTACGCCGATGCTGACGCGCTGCAACTGAGGATCGGAGTTGATCCTATCGAGCGGCTGGAGTGGGCACTCCGTTTTGCGGAAACAGATGACCCACAGCTAACCGCGGCGGATCGCGACATCGAACGTTGGCAACTCGCGCTGTTTTCGGGTACGCCGATTTTCTGGTGGGATCGATTGCCCTCGAACTACCAACTGCTGCGTGAGAAATTTGGACACTGTCGACGGCAGATCGGCACCTGGAAAATGCCGGTTCCAGATGATGAGCTGGTGGGGAGTGTACGGAAGAAATTTCAAGGGATACTCGACATTCTCCGGAGGGAGGGTGCGTGCGCAGTCAAACTGAACGTCAGTTATGTAATCCAGTTGGGCAATCCCACGCAATTCAGGGAGCCGAAAGACTTCCATCCCCCGCTCTACTTCGATGAAGACCTCGACCAACTCAGCCGCGGCAAGCTGGTAAAGGGCGGCGAGCTGGGGGATGAGGCTAAGTTCAAGTTCGCCGAATTACTCGCTGGCCATCACGGCGCCCTACGCACCTGTGCGGAAAAGAAGTGTTCGCGCTGGTTTGTGTCGCGTAATTCCCTTCAAAACTACTGCGGTTCTGCCTGTCAGAGCCGCGCTACCTCACGCATGCACCGCGAGAGAAAGGCGAAACTGAAATGAGCGTACATCGTGTTGGTAACATCTATCACTATCGCTTCATGCACAACGGTCGCCTAGTGCGGCGCAGTACGAAGCAGCGTAATTACAGGGCCGCGGTTGAAATGGAATCGGCGCACCTCACGGCCTTATCGAAGGGCGACGCAGGCCTCGGAGAGAAACAGAAGGCTCCCACCCTTGGCCGATTTCTAGAGGAACGTGTGCAGCCGTGGGCCGAGCAGAAAAAGGCAACAACTGCGACTTGGTATCGTTCCGGCATCAGGCCGCTGGTCGCCTACGAGCAGATCTCGAATCTGCCGCTGGATTCGATCACCAGCGAATCTATCGATGACTATGCTGCGTATCGGCAAAAGGAGAAATGGAAGTGTGGGAAGAGAATCCGGAAAGGCCGCGCCGTCGGCACGATCAACAGGGAGTTGCGCGTGCTGCGCAGTTGCCTTCGTCTCGCGAAGGAGTGGGGAGTGCTGGAAGATGCTCCGGCCGTCAGCATGGCGGGACCGGAGAAGCGCCGCGAGCGAGTCGTCAATGACCAGGAGTTTAGGAAATATCTTGCGTGCGCGTCTCCTCTACTGGCTGATGTCGCTACCGTGCTCAATCAGACAGGCCTGAGGCCAGATGAGTGCCACCGTTTGGAATGGCCGGACGTCAACTTCGAAGGTGGCCGCGGAAGTCTGCTAGTGCGATCAGGAAAGACGCCGGCAGCGCGTAGGCGTTTGCCACTGACCGAAGACGTTCGCTCCGTGCTCGAGACTCGCTGGCAATCGGCGGGCCAGCCGGAAACGGGCTTCGTATTCCCTGCCCCCACCAGGAGCGGCCACATTGACCACAACACCATGAAGAAGCAGCACCGCAACGCCTTGAAGCTGTCCGGCGTGCGTAGCTTCCTGCTTTACAGTCTCCGGCACACATTCGCCACCAGGATCGCACCGCGTGTCGACGCGTGGACACTGTGCAGGGTCATGGGATGGGCGTCGTTATCAGTCGCGATGACCTACGTCCACGCCAACGAGGACCGCGTGCTCGAGGTTTTCAGTGGTCCGGAATTTGGTCATGTTGACGGAAAGCAGATTTCGGGCGGAAACGGAAATCAGCGGGAAGTTCCTGAGGAAATAACAGGTTATTTGGTGAGCGCGGATGGACTCGAACCATCGACCCATGCCTTAAAAGAATACCCTACCAGAGCCAACAGAGCTTGCACGGGTGAGCAGGAGTGGCGACACAGGTCAATGTTTACGCGGCTCCGGAGCAAAGTGGCGCTACACATGTACCCACTGGCCCATTCCTGCTATCTGCCGCTCATGCGCGAAAATCGTGGGCATCTTGTGGGGGATTTTGTGGGGAACTAGGCTCTGAATCTCATAACGCCGCAAGCGTTTTTCGGCAGCACTGCAACAGTCTCCGGTAATACTCCCGTTCCGCTCTCTCACTCTTCGAGTATCGCCCGTGCTTCGTAACAGCCCGCTGGATTGCCTCGATACCGGCCTGCGTCTTGGGCCCCGTACTGAGCCCACCGTGGAGCCTGCACCTCCCATTTGCCATCGCCGGGCACTGGCAAGGCGTTCCACGTCTGTTCTTTGCCCCACAGCGCTGCACCTGAGACAAGTCTCCTGGCGAATTGCCGTTCTTCAGCCATCCGCGCCGTGGTTTATGGGGTGTTACCCCGATTTTCTCAACCATCCCCACCATCGTTAGCCTCCCTTTCGTCGGTAGGTATATCGCATCAGCGTTGCCCGGCAGGATTGAAGTGTAGGGGCGTGTTTTATCTCTTGCGAGACGGTCGTAGCGACCAGTATCGCCGCCGATGCTGCTAGTAGCCAGATTCGCATTATCCACCTCCGGTTCGATGGCATTGGTTGTCCTGACCTAAATAAGGCAGAGGATTCTGATGGCTGGGACTCCAAGATGCTGCGAAATCTCCACCGAAATCCATGATAGGTGAAGAGCCACGCCATTACACCAACTACACCCCCAAGCCACCCCTCCAGGGGGTCAATGAGTGTAATCGCCTGTTTACGACAGCTACGCTGGGAAGCAGGTTACTGTAAGCTACAGAGGCGTGAACCCTCCGAATCGCATTGCGATTGCGTTCGTATTCTTCGCTGCCATGTCGATTTCAGCGCGTAGCCAAGTGGTCTTGCACCTCATTTCTCTCCACTTCAATGCTTACGAACCGATAAAGGTTACCGCCATCAATCGGGGATCGCGGGCCATTTCGGTGTGCGTTTCACAGCAGTGGACTTCAAAACCAAATGACGATGTCGGCGTTGCCACTACTCCTCTGCTACTGCAGGGGCAAAGGGATGGCAAGTGGGTTACTGTCCTCAACGGTGTGGACGTGGGGCATCCATTGCGCTATCCGTTAACAATTGAACCGGGCAAGTCAGAAGAGTACCAATTGCAAACGAGCGGAAGCGGTAAGGCAAGATTCGTTCTGTACTATTGGATCGGAAGCGACATCAACGCCTGCAATAGTCCAAGTGGCGGCAAGAAGGCAGTCTCCCCGATGTTCACACTAGCCGCACGGCAACAGCAGTAGGCAACGGACACAGGTTTCCATTTTGGATGACTCTTGACCTTCGGGAAGACTCTCGACTGGTGAAACATCGCGATTTCACTCATCATCCGACCGGGAGCCTGCCCGAGATGCCTCGGCAGGTCAATGAGTGTAATCGCCTGTTATCAATAGTTGACGTTAAAACCAAATGAAATGATGACGCCTACCCCAAGGACCGCCTTGCTCATTCACACCGCAAACTCACCATCGGGTCGACTCGCGTAGCGCGAAGGCCGGGAATAAACGCGGCCAACAAGCTCACCGCAATTAGCAGTAGAGAGACAACGACCAAAGTCATGGGATCATGAGCTGTCACTCCGTAGAGGACGCTCGAAAGTACGGGAGTGGCAACAAAGGAAACTACCAATCCAATTGCAATCCCGACTAATGCCAATATGAGCCCTTGATTCAAGACTAGTGTTAGCACTTGCCGAGGCTGCGCTCCGAGGGCAATACGCACGCCGATCTCGCGAGTGCGTTCGCCCACAGAATAAGCAATCGTCCCGTAAATTCCGATCGCTGCAAGTAACAACGCCACAACCGCGAATGCCCCCAGCAACTGTGAGAAAAAGCTGGTCGATTTTGCCGAATTTGTAACGAGTTGTTGCACCGATGTGATCCCGAAGACCGGCGAATCACTGGCTATGTCGGTTAGAGTGTTGTGCAAATTTTCGATAAGGCTCTTTGATAAAACACGCGTCCGTAAGATCACGCTCTTGTGCAGACGTGTTTCATCAAGACCGGGCGGACACTGTGCAGGCTGCTGCGGATAAGGCGCATATATTTCTGGAACCGGCTCCCTTGCGAGGCGGAGTTGTCGCACATCGCCAACAACACCAACAATCTCACGCGGCTTTTCGCTTGGTGCAGTGTGGAGCGTGATGATCTGCCCGATGGGATTTTGATTCGGCCAGAATGTGCGCGCCATAGTCTCATTAATCGCCACAACCCATGGAGAATTTTTGTCATCTCGATCCGTCAAACCTCGACCTTGCCGTAAAGGAATGCTCATCACGTGGAAGTAGTCGGAAGAGACCGCATTGAACAACGCTCGCGGCTCTGCACTGTGAGGAGTTCTACCTTGTCCACCAATCGAAAAGTCGTGGTGTGAGCGTTCCGCGTTCGGTACCATGGGGAGCCAATCGACTACGGCGGCCGATTCCACGCCTGGCAATTCTCTCAGCCGATCCACGGCTTGGCGTGTAAATGCATCGGCTTCTGGAGTAACCAGGTCAAATCCCGATTTGTCCAATGGCGTAACATCGAAATACTTTTTTCCCGTAAGACGGATTTCTGCAGTCAGTAGATGGTTCGGATCGAACCCAGCGTTCGCACGCAGAACGCGAATCAGCGATCCAATCATTAGTCCCGCACAAACCAGAAGAGCCGATGCTAGTGCCACTTCGGCCACAACAAATGTGCTGCGGGCACGGTGACGTGATCTCGAAACAGAACTATGCCTTGCGTGCCGCAATAACTCACTGACTCCTAATCCAGAAGCAGAGATCGCCGGAGCTAGTCCGAAGGCCACGCCGGTCAGGATCGAGATGAGACAAGTAAAAGCCAGTACGCGACCGTCTATGTTTATGCCCTTCAGCTGGGGAAACCATGAGGAAGTTATTCCAATGAAGAACTTGACACCCCAAAATGAAAGCAGGAGACCGAGTATTCCTCCGAGGACAGACACCAGCACACTCTCAGTTAGTATTTGGCGGACCACACGGAAACGATTTCCGCCAAGGGCAACGCGGATTCCAATTTCCTTTCGCCGGCCAGCAGTGCGGCAGAGCAGCAGGCTGGCAATGTTCGTACAAGCGATCAACAGGACAAATGCCGCTGCCATAACCAACGGAAGCAAAAGTGGCCGTGTCCAACCGAACAGAGCCTCATGTAGCGGTCGAACTGTTATGACCCAACCCTTGTTTGTTTTCGGCGCTGACTCGGCCAGGTGAAATGAGACCGCATTCATGAACACTTGTGCCTGTCCAATTGCTACTCCGGGTTTAAGTTTTCCAAAGACCTTAAGCCAGCGCTCTTCGGACAGCCCTGGGTCCGGCTCCACACCCCAAGGATCAACAATGTCCGGTGTACCTTCGCCAAATGGATCGAATCCAGGACTCAATACTGCTATGACGGTCACGAACGTATGCTCGCTGAAGAAGGATCGGCCAACAATGCGTGGGTCGCCGTGAAAGTGCCTTTGCCAGAATTCGTAACTGATGAAGACTGGATCAGCGACAGATTTACCAAGATCCTGCTCCGAAGGGATGCTCCCAACAACTGCTGTAACCCCAAGCATGGGGAGGATACCCGGAGTGACTCGTTGAATTGAAACCCGTTCTGGATGGCCAGGATCTGACATCGCCACCATCTCGGGTTCCGACGACATTTCCAGTTGCTCGAATATCTGACTTTCAGCCCTCCATCTAGCCAGATCGGCTGTTGATACACCCATCAAAGCACCTGGCTGAGCTGTCGGGGCATTGAAGATCTGGACCAATCGCTCGCTGTCAGGGTAAGGCAGAGGACGAAGCAAGACTGCATCGACTGCACTAAAAACTACAGTGTTGGCACTGATTCCGACTGCTAAAGAAAGAATTGCGGTGATCGCAAACGTGCGACTGCCCCATAGACCACGGACGGCGTACCGCAAGTCTTGCATAAGAGTTTCCATCGTATTTCCTTAAGGCAAATTGGAAACGCTCACGATAGCTCAATTGTTGAAAAATCGCCATTACGCTCATTGACCCGATTCGGGAAGGGTTTTGAGTCTAATCGCCTGTTTTCGTCAGTTAAGTTTGGCCAGCCCGGAAGGCGTAGACTTGTGCTTGTGGGGAGGTGGCGGTCATGAAATACCGAATTGCGATGTGGGCGATTGCAGGCTTTCTAGTCGCGGGCTTTTGGGCAGTATTCGCCATCGCAACCTTCCCATCGACCAACGAACGAATGCGGGATGTGTGGGCTTTTGTCTGCATAACCTGCCCAATTGCGATAGCGGGCATGCATCACGCTATTAGTCTATATGAGACTCTAGCGGCGAATGCTGTTACGTATGCACTGCTTGGTCTGGTCGTGGAAACCCTGCGGAAACAACTCCACCACGCGCACTAATTCAAAAGCACACCGACGACGGCGAGCTTTGCTCTGGAACTTTTCGACACGAACAAATGGGAGGATCGGATTATGAATGTACTCGCAACCTCCAATCGTTGGCGCAAGACATGGGCGAAAGCCTCCGCCCTTGTCGCCTCAGGGCTCTTAATCGCGACCTGTCTCGGAGTTTCGGCCTTTTCCGTTCAGGTTAGTCAACCTCACGAAACGAACGCTGATCTTCAGCCATTCGTTGGAACTTGGCAGGGGAAATTCAAAGGGACGATCTTCCAGACCGTCAAGCTGGCGGTGAAAGAAAATAAGGTGACCGGCACCATCAGTCACGCTAATGTCGATGTGGACCCGAATAGTGGTGAGCTTACCGGCGTTGATCTGCTGGACGGTAGCGACGCTGTCGTGGGGGCCAAGCTTACGAGCGGCATGTTGCGGATCACTGAGGAAGATGGCATGCAATTTGACATGAAGGTCTTAGGGCCAGATCTGGCGGAGATTCAATTAGTGGTTCCTGCGGAGGCCGCCTCCAAGGTCTCAACCCCAAAGCCATGGAAGTTGGAGCGAGCAAAGGTCGCTAAATAAGCGCACTTAATAGCACGGGCTGAACGGGACCGTGACAGTCGGGTGCTAGCGACGCCTGCATTGCGGGTTGTTGGCGAAAAATCGCCATTACACTCATTGTGTGGGAGCGGCAGGCCCCTTCACTTCGTCGGCGCTCCGGATTCTCCGGGGTTTGGAATCACTTTCAGACGGTTGAGACCCATACGTTTGAAAAATGTCGGCCAATAGTTCCTGAACATATTTCCACCAATTTGCCAGGCCAGATCTATGGCATAGCGCTCCGCCGTTTTTCCAACCGTTTGCTCCGACTGCGGCAGACATACATTAGCCAGCGCCTCCCCGGACAGCGGCCCCAACAGGCCCGAAGTGTTGAACACATCTTTTCCCGGGTCGTTTCGCGTGATGACAATCCGTTCTGCCGAATATTTCACGCTGCCCCAGAATGTCGGCTTGCTCTCCGGAAAGAATCGCGGGTCCTGGCTGAATATAGAGGCGAAAACAAAATCGCCAAAAAAGTTGCTGGATGCAGACCGCGCCAGGCTCGCTCCGAAGCGGCCGCCATACGCATCCCAACCCTGGCCATAAGCTTCGGGATTGTTACGGCGGCCGATTCCACGCCTGGCAATTCTCTCAGCCAGCCTCTTACCGAAACGACAGACGTTTCTCGACGATGCGTTAGTAGTCAGAACATCGATTCGCGGTGTGCAGCTTAGAAAGATATGGCGAATGCCCATCGAGGACTTGCTCGATCTGGCGATTCGGCACGAACTCGCACACGCTTTGTGTAACGAGCGCGAAGAATCCAAAGCCGACCGCGCAGCAATTGCCCTGAAAAATGGGACGCCATTGTCCTGCCGAGTTATCGAGCAGGTATCGGCTGCGAATCCGAAATGAACAAGCAGTGAGGCGCCTTCCGGACAGGAACGAGACGGCAGCCCAAATCTATCTTTCACGAATGATGTAGCCAGGACTGACGCGAGCACGAATGAAGCGAGGACGAGTGAGGCGCCTTCCGGACAGGACACGACGGAACCGCGCAAAGTTGCCTAGGCGAGTTAAGAAGTAAATCGGCAGGACCGAATGAAAACCGGGAAGGCGGAGCGCTGGCTCCGCCCTCTCGAAAGGCTTACAAGCGATTACGCTGCGGCTACAGCCGTGATCTTGTGGAAAGTCGAGTTGACAACTTCACTGGTCTGTACCTTGGGCGTGCCCTCGATGAATTTTGCCATGCTTTTTAACACTTCGGGATAGGTGTTGGTGTTGTAAGTGTCTGAACTGGCTTTGTTCTCCCACAGACTGATAGCCGTCACATCGATTCCACCGGGGCCGGAGAACGTGATTTCGTCCTTGAAGCCGTTCTGCCTGCGAAGCAATGGGAGAATGTCCTTGTCGAAAGTGCGGGTGTAATCGGAAAGCATATTGGATTTCAAATGAAACGAAACGTTGCGTGCAAACATGGCAACCTCCTTAAGGTTGTGATTTCGCTAAGATAGGGAAAAC
>Ga0157374_10000221_pt1 | contig 52587 bp, 47 predicted proteins | sample M25metaG_FD_115308 | JGI IMG/M metagenome (GOLD analysis project Ga0157374, IMG submission 115308) | Miscanthus rhizosphere microbial communities from Kellogg Biological Station, Michigan, USA - M2-5 metaG | ecosystem: Host-associated > Plants > Roots > Rhizosphere > Soil | place: USA: Michigan...
CTTCATGGCCTACAAGAACGCGATCATGGCCGACGACGAAGTGCTCGTGAACAGCTTCATGCGTGCGCTGGAGCTCGGCGCGCTGCCGACGGTCCACGCGGAGAATGGCGAACTCGTGTTCCGCCTGCAGCGCGAATTGCTTGCTCGGGGCTTCACGGGACCGGAGGCCCATCCACTATCGCGTCCACCCGAGGTCGAGGGCGAGGCGGCCAATCGCGCGATACGGATCGCCCAGGTGTTGGGCGTGCCGGTCTATATCGTGCACGTGTCGGCGAAGGATGCGCTCGATGCGATCATCCGCGCGCGCAGCGAAGGCCAGCGTGTATTCGGCGAAGTCCTCGCGGGTCATCTCGTCATCGACGAATCGGTCTATCGGGATACCGACTGGGGGCGAGCGGCCGCGCATGTCATGAGTCCGCCGTTTCGTACGCAGGCGCATCGCGATGCGCTTTGGCACGGATTGCAGGCAGGCCATTTGCAGACGACGGCGACCGATCACTGCGTGTTCTGCGCTTCGCAAAAGGCGATGGGACGCGACGACTTCACGAAGATTCCGAACGGCTGCGGCGGTGTGGAAGATCGCATGTCGGTGCTCTGGCATTACGGTGTCAACATGGGGCGCCTCACGCCGAACGAGTTCGTGCGTGTGACGTCGACGAACGCCGCGCAGATTTTCAATCTCTATCCGCGCAAAGGTGCGGTGGCCCAAGGTTCCGATGCCGATCTCGTGGTCTGGGATCCCGAGGCGAGTCGAACGATCTCGGTGGCGGCGCATCATCAAAACGTCGATTTCAACGTCTTCGAAGGGATGACGGTCAAGGGCGTGGCCACGCATACGATTGCGCGCGGTGCGCTGGCATGGGCCGATGGCGATCTGCGCGCGCAGCGCGGGCAGGGCCGTTATCTGAAACGGCCCCCGAACCCCGCCTACTTCGAGGCCACGCGGGTGGCGAACCGCCTCAAGGAAGTGGCGCCGGTAGCGCGCTGAAGAACTACGCCGGCCTCGGTGGCATAAGATGTTGCCGGGGCGGCGCGAAATCCGGGGTTTGTGCGGTTTCACCACGAACAACGGCAACCTTGCGAATTCTTCCCCGATTAGATTAGCGTCTGTAGGAAATCCGTTTATTCGCTTTGGACGATGGGGAAGATGACAGCAAGCATTTCGATTGCGTCCGGTCACGACGTGGACTGGGCGCGCGTACGGCAGGCGTATCCGCTGCAGCGGCCGCTGCTCAATCTGAACAACGCAGCGGTGAGCCCGCCACCGCTCGTTGTAGAGCAGGCGGTCATCGAAGCCTACCGTTTCGTCGGCAGGAATCCCGATGTCAACATGTGGAGCGGCCTCGACGCGAAGCTGCCCGACATCAAACGGCAACTGGCCGCGTTGGCCGATTGCTCCCACGATGAAATCGCATTGAATCGGAATGCCACGGAAGGCCTCAGCGTGGCGATATTCGGTGTCGCATTGCGCGCCGGCGAACGGGTGCTGGTTTCGCCCTGGGACTACCCGAGCGCGCTCGGCGGTTGGCGACAACGCCAGGCTCGCGAGGGCATCGTCGTCGACGTCGTGCAGTTCGATCTGCAAGCTGACGACGACGAAATCGTCGAAGCCTATGAATCGGCGATCCGGCCCACCACACGCGTATTGCATTTGACGCATATGGTTCACTGGACGGGCAGAGTGTTGCCGATCGCCCGGCTCTGCGCGCTGGCAAGGGAGCGCGGTATCGCGACCATCGTCGATGCGGCCCAATCGTTCGCGCAGATGCCTCTGAGCTTTCGCGAACTCGGTTGCGATTTCTTCGCGACGAGCCTGCATAAATGGCTGGGGGCGCCGGTCGGCAACGGCATGCTGATCGTCAACCGGGAACGCGTGCAAGAATCGTGGCCGCTGCTGGCTCCATTCGACGATGTGCCGGAGACGATCGACAAATTCGATCACTGGAATCTAGGCACATACAACTCCGCGCTGCAGGCCGGTATCGAGCCGGCCATTCGCTTTCATCAGGCGATCGGTGTCGCGAACATCCATGCAAGGTTGCGTGCGCTCACACGCTACTGGGTTCAGCGGGCCGCGGATATACCGGGATTTCGGATGCATACGCCGCTCGTGGCCGACACGCTCGGCGCGGTCAGCCTTTTTTCAGTCGACGGTGTCGACGCGAAGGATCTCGAGCGAGCGCTGCGCGACTCGTTCTCGGTCCATGTGAAATACCGGCGCGTCGGGCAGCTCGAAGGACTGCGGGTGTCGCCGCATATCTACATGAACGAAGCGGACCTCGATATCTTCGTCGACGCGTTGCGGGCGTTGGCCACCCGCTCCCGCATCGGGTAATCGTCGGCGATCGTGACCGTGGCGCGAGCGTGGGCTGCTTCATGAGCATCGATTCAACGGCGCTTCGTTTTACCGCTCGCCTTCTTGCTGCGGTTGTCGGTCCGGGAGCTGCCCGCGCTTGTGCCGGCGGGCCGCGCGGGCGGCGCCGGATATTGTGTCGGAGCGGTTCGTGCGAGGGCCCGCAGCTGTTTCAACCGCTCACGGCATGCTTGCACTTCTTGTCTGATGTCGTTGTTTTCCCGGAACGCGTTGGCCATCTGATCCTTTTCCGAGCCTTCCACGCGAGGGCTGGCGAGCGTGAGAATCTTCGTGCCGGCTGCCAGATGCTGGTCAAGCATCCCGAGCAGTTGCTCGGCGCCGAACGGAACAGTGCCGGCGGGCTGGTCGAGCCGCGCAGCCAGCGCACGCACCGTCGAGTGCAGCCACCGGCGCTTGCCGCTATCGAAGTCGGCGATGTAGCGCCATTCGAGACGACCCGTGAACGAGCGAATCTGGTCGATGTCGTTCGCGGCGATCGTCGCGGCATCCTCGTTGGGGTGCAGCGTGCCGACATCCTCGATCAATTGGTTGCGAGTGGCGTCGATGTCCTTTGCGGCACGCGTCACGTCGTCGCTCAGTTGCTCGGATATCGAATGAAAACGCAGCGGGTCCAGCGTCGGCTCGAGGCTGAGGTCCGCCGTCTTTTGGAACCCCCGGGACAGATCGGCGAGCACCGTCAGCGTGTATTGAATGGACTTTGCCGTGCGCGCCACCCGCCGCGTGAATCGCAATGTGCGCTCGGCGCGTTCGCCGGCCGCGCCGCGCGTCAGACGTTTGTTCCGAGCCGCGGCCGGCATCTCGGAGGCACGTTCGCCCACGCGCCGCATACGGTCGGCCAAAAGCCGTAGCTTCGCCGTGCAATCCGGCGTGGCGCCGTCGCGGATTGCGCGACCGGCCTCGCTGCAGCATTCCACCGACTCGACGATCGAACTCAGCACCGCGCTGATGGCGTTCAGGTTCAACTTCAAGTTGGCATGATTGTCGTGGATGACCTCGATAGCATCCGCGGGCGGCGCGGGCATCTGCGCAAGATGTGCCTCTATACGTTGCACGGCTTCCCGCATACTCGAGACCAGGGCTTCGTGGGCGGTTTGTTCTTCCCGCGCCGCGGCATGATCTTCGGGCGAAGCGCCGAACTGCACGAGCGGGAGCGATTGGCGAAGGTCATAGATGCATTCCAGTGCCGGCCCCATCGCGTTGGATTCGTCAATGGTGAACTTGATCGTGTCCGCTTGGGCTTTCCGGAAGGCACCATTGAGAAGCGCCTTGCGCTGTTGGGCGCACGAGCTCGTGAATTGCCGAAGCGCGGGGACGAGGGCACGACCGTAAGCGGGTACCGCCTTCTCGGCCGCCAAAGCGGCCTGGCGCACCCGATTTGCTGCGTCGAGGAGGTCGGCCTCCCGTTCGAGCAGCGCTTGAACGTACTGTTCCAATGCGGCGAAAGGCGCCGACAGGCGGAGAGTATCGATATCCGCCGCGTCGCGCGGGAAAGGCGCCGCTTCGAGCTTGGCTCGGAGCGCCTGGCAGCGCCAGAGCAGGTCCGAACCGATCAATATTTCGGCGGCCGAGACGGCCGCGCTCGATGCCGACGAATCGGCACCCTCGTCGTGCGGCTCATGCGCCTCATACGGTTCATCCATGCCTGCCGACAGCGCGGAGAACAACTCGACGAGCGCTTCGTTCATCCGACGGACGGCCGTATGACGGGATTCGCCAAGGTCGGCGAATTTTTGCCTCGCTTCAGGGGCGGACTGCGCCGCTTCCGGCCAGGACGCTATTGCGTCCTCGAACGTGTGAACCGCGTCGTCGTAGGCGCGCGCGGTCTGGTACCAGGATTCGAATGTATCGGTGAGACTGTCGAGCGAGCGCGATGGGTCGCCGCTGCGTGCCTGCGCCGCGACCAGAAGACCGTCGGCCTCAGCCATCGGCGCTGCGAGCGCCGAGCGCAGCGTGGCAAGCAGCGCCGGCACATTCGGCTCGCCGCGCAAGACCAGCGGCAACGCGCTTACGACGTACTCGAGTTCGGATAATGCGGTCTTGCTCCTTTCCACGGAGGCCGTCCCGACGTTTTGTGCCACCGCGGCCGATCCTTGGCCGAGGGCGGTGGCAATGGCACGAAGCTCGTCATCGAAGGCATCGATCGGTGCCGCGTCGAGCGGCAGAGCACGAAGCGCATCTGCCTCGCAACGCTCGAGCGCCGTACGCAGAGGTCCGAGCATCGCTTCGATGGCACGCGGATGACCTGTCGTGAGCGCATGCCGGTTCCGCTTGAAATGGATCATGCCGGTCAGCAACGATGCCTTGATGACGAGCCGCGTTGCTTGAGCGTCGCAGTGCGCCGCCTCCTCGTCGAGCTTGGCGATGTCCGCCGCGCTGACGCCGACCTTGCCGGCCAAGTCGATGGCGGCGTGGTATTGATCCGCCGCGGTTTGCCAGGCGAGCGCGGCGTCCTCGCATGCGAATATCGTTTCGGGCAATTGCTCGTGCGGATGGAACCCGCGCAGTGCGTCGCTGAAGTCCGTAGCGAACGCGATCGGATGGCGCTGCTCGGCCTGCTTGCGCAGCTCTCGCGCACCCGCGGCCAGCGCCTCGGCATCGGCCGGAATGGTCGACAATGCCGCCCACTCCGAGAGCACCTGTAGCCGTTCGACGCGTCGGGCGCCGCCTGACCAGAAGTTTGGCGTGCCGTTGAGCGCGGAATCCGTTAGCACCAGAAAATCATCGTCGTTGTCGTTCGTGCCCCGCTGATGTTGCCGGCTCGACGAAGTCGACTCGTTCGACCGCGAGCGCGATTCGACGACGTCGCGCGAGGAAGAACGGCCTGCCCCGTCATGCAGGCGCATTGCATCGAATTGGCGAACCAATGCGCGCCGAGCGCGCGGCCCGCGCGCGATGGGTTGAAGCTCAGGCCGCGAGCGCTCGTCGCCGGCGCCGAACGCCGCCGCGCTGCAAGGGCGGCCGCCCGGAGAGGCGTACGGAGCCTCGAGCGTGCGCGTGCGCAGTTGGGCCAACGGCCCCGTCGGCGTACGAACGCGGCGGCCCGACTGGCCGTGCGATGCGGAGGGTTCCGATGTTCCGGACGGTACCGACGTGGCACGGCGGTCAGCACGAGCGCCCGAAGAGGAGGACGAATCGGTGGGTGCCGCTATGGGCGGCAGGGTCGGGCGGTCGATGGGCATCGCGTTTGGCTATGCGGGCCGACTCGCGCAAATAGAAGCCGAGCGCCGCGCACTATGGCTCTGAGGAGAGCGGGCCGCCAGCATAGTGCGCGTGACTGCGCCGCGGGAAGCAGCCGGCGAAAAGCCGCAGCCCTGAGCGAACGCCCTCGGGAGTTGAAACATGACCGCTCGCCAACTCGCGCCATGCCGTTCGCTATTCGCTGCCCCCGGCCGACAGCTCGGCCCAGTCCAGTTCTTGCACGAGCGTGCGGTAGGCCTGGTCGCCGATGACTTCCTCGTTGCGGAGCTCGATGACCTTGCGCCGCGCAGCGGCGATGGCTTTGCGTCTTAGCGGGCCACCTGGGACTTCGTTCAGAGGTTTGTCTTGATCGTGGCTCGCGTTCAGTTCGACGACAGCCTGGTACTCCTTTTTGAGCAGTTTCGCGTGCATGGAGTCGTCCGCCTCGATCGAATCGAGCAGCGCTCGATAGATCAATGTCCGGCCCGTCCGGACCTCTTTCGCGACGGGATCGTCATCGGACAGCTTCAACAGCCGGATGACGGATTTCATCGTCAACCCCTGTAGCACGAGCGTACCGAATACGACGGCGAAAGCGCAGAGCAGAATGACGTCGCGGTACGGGAACGGCGAGCCGTTGGGCAGTGTTTCCGGCACGGAGAACGCGGCGGCAAGCGTCACGATGCCCCTCATGCCCGCCCACGAGACAACCAGCCCGGCCCCCCAAGACCGGTTCTTGCGGATCGCCGGATTGGCGTTCCTGTTCTGAAGCATCACGAGCGCGCTATAGCCCATGACCCACAGGAACCGTGTCGCGATGGCCACGCCGAGCACGACGGCCGCGGCCACGATAGCATCGATGCGTGGGGTCCCCGTTCCGCTGCCCAGACGCTCCCAGATGGGCCGCAACTGCATGCCGATCAATACGAACGCAAGCGCGTTCAAGACGAAGACCACGGTCTCCCAGACCGCAAGGATCGGCACGCGCATACGCGCCGGGATGCGTGGACCGCCTCCGCGGGCCATCGTCATGGCGAACGCTACCATCGTCAAAATGCCGGAAAGGCCGACTTTTTCGGCCAGCACCCAGACAGCGAACGTGAAGGCGAACTGCAGGATCAAGGAAATGGGCACGTGGTCCGACGCGGTCGTGATGGGGCGCAGGACGATTGCCAGAACGATGCCCGCCGCGATGCTGCCGAATACCGTGATCAGGAACATCGGCATGTAGTCGGCAAAGCTCAGCGATCCCGCGATCGCGCTCGTCAGTGCGACACGATAGATGAACAACGCGCTCGCATCGTTGAGCAGACTCTCGCCTTCGAGCACGTTCAGCACCCGGTGCGGCAATCGCACCTGGCGCAGGACTGCTGTCGCCGCAGCCGCATCCGGCGGCGCGACGATCGCGCCCAAGGCGATTGCAATGGCCCACGGCATGCCCGGCATCAGCCGGTGACAGGCCAGCGCCACGCCGATCACGGTCGTGCCCACCGCGGCGATCACGAGCCCCGCGACAGGGCGCCAGTTGGCGCGCAGGTCGCGAGGCGAGGCGTCATAGGCGGCATCCAGCAGCACCGGTGCTACGAACAAGGCCAGCGCCAGTTGCGGATCGAGCGTCCATCGCGGCGTGGCGGGCAAAAATGCCACGCCCGCGCCACCGAGCGCGAGCAGAGTGGGGTACGGTGCCCCGATTCTGCGAGCCAGTTCCGCGAGAAACGCTGCGGCGATCAACAGCACGATGATCCATTCGAATGTTTGCACGGCTCAATCCCTGTTATCGGCCGATTCGAAGTTTAGCGGAGCACGAACGGGTCCATCGAATTGAACACTGGTCAAATTGCACAAGCGCCCGAAAGCGGCGAATAGGGATCGTGGGAAAAACCTATAAATAACCCTAGGCCGGCGCGCATACGCGCGCCGATAGAATGAAGGCGTTAGCATTCGCCGGAGGATCGGATATGAAACGCGTCGTTCCGTTACTGATGGCCTCCTCAGTTGCCCTGAGCGGTACGAGTGCGCTGGGCAAAGTCTATCCCCCGATAACTATGACACTGGATCACGCCTATTATTACCAAGCGAACGGTGCCGGCGATCCAAGCAAGAACCAGATTTGTGAAGGTTATCTGTTGGAAAGCAATCTGTTGCCGTCGACGCTCAACGCGACGATTGCCGTGGACGGTGGGACGCGGCGAGTCTTGCTAGGGTGGGCAAGCGCTCGCAGCGCCGCACCCGAATCGTTCGCGCTGGAGCCTCATGGCGGGCCCGGAAGCCTCGCCTTCGAAACGTTGTCCGATCGCAGAACACATGTCTTCGGTGTCGAGGTGACTCGCGTGAGCTTCACGGTCAATACCGGTGCCAATGCAGCGTGGCAGCCCTATATCGGCCACATGATCGTTTTGCCGCCCGAGATGGACGGTATCCGCTTCGGCTGCATGCTGACCAATGCTATCGAACAGCCGGCGTCGATTGCGCCATGAATAAGCGAACGCTTCTTGCCTGCCTGGTGGCGTCATTGTTTAGCGCAGCGATAGGCGCGCATGCGCACACCCCTACCTCGGTTTGGTCGCCGGCCAAAGGGGTGCTGTGCGATCGGTTCATGTGCGCGAGCGACACGGGTATCTCGCGCTCGCTGACGGAAAAGTACCTCGGTGTGCGTACTGCAACGCGGCTTTTCTCCCAGGGTGAGTTCAGCCTGACGGAATTCACTTTCTCAAACGGTATCTTCTGCGACGTGAATGAGCGGCTCTGCCGGATGAATCGCTACTACGGCGCGGACGGCAAGCGCAGCGGCGCAGTATCGAAAAGGTACACAGCGCTCTTGTTCGGAAACTGAGGGTCATGCCCGCGCCGATCATCGTTACCGTTTGTATCCGAAGCAACAGACGGGAAAGCCGCGAGCAGCACGAAGACTGTGAGCCGCGGCCGGGCGGCTGTCCCGCGCGGGCTGGCTTCGGTGAGAGATTCGATACAAATTGCACGGCAGCATCGAGCGCACCGCGGGCCGCGCCACCGAGGCGCCACTCATACCTGCGTTTCGAGCGCAGTCCGCAGGCGCGCAGGGGATATCGGCAGCACTCTGACCCGCAGTCCCGTTGCATGCGCGACGGCATTCGCAAGGGCTGCTGCCATCGGTCCCTGCGCGGCTTCGCCGACGCCGAGAAACGGTCGTCCGGGACGGTCTATCAGTTCGACGTCGACGTCGACTGCGCGCGGCGCCGTCGCGAAGCGCAGGATCGGATAGGTGCTCCAATCGAAGCTCGTGATCGTATGTCGATCGAATGTCGTCTCCTCGAACAGCGTCCAACTTGCCGATTGCACGATGCCGCCTTCGATCTGATTGCGCACGCCGTCTGGATTCACGATCTGTCCACAATCGACCGCGCTCACGATCCGTTCGATCGTGACGTGCCCGGTGTCGCGCTCGACACTGACATGCGCGGCAACCGCGCAGTAGGCCATGAGGTTCTTGTACTGGGCAAATCCGAAGCCCTGTCCGCTCCAACGCGCCGGTGGCCGATCGCGTTCCCATCCGAACCGCTGCGCGGCCCGTCGAATGACATCTTGCGCGCGCGGATCGTCGAGATGGCGCAGCCGGAAGTCGACCGGATCCGTCCCGGCGGCCATAGCCAGTTCGTCGACGAAGCTCTCGATGGTAAACACGTTGTGGTATGCGCCGAGCGATCGCATTGCGGAGACGCGGATCGGCATCTCGGGCAGGAAGTGATGTTGCACGTAGACGTTCGGGATGCGATAGAGCGGGATGCTGTTGCGGTCGCCGCCGCCTTCGGGCATAGGGATCGGTTTCGGCGGCGCCGGTGTGAACGGTGTGGCGAGAAACCATGTCGGCATCAGACGTCCGGCATTTTCGACGCGATTATTGTGCGTATTGCTCCAGATCTCGAATCGCCAGTCGACGATCTGCCCCGTTGCATCGATCGACGCCGCCACATCCGTGATCATCGCCGGCCCGAATGGCTCCCACATGTGTTCCTGTTCTCGCATCCATTGCACGCGTACGGGTCGCCCCGGCAGTGCGTGCGCAATCAGCGCGGCATCGGCTGCGGCATCGTCGGCGCCGTTGTGTCCGTAGCAGCCGGCTCCCTCGACATGGACGCAGCGAACGTGTTCCGGTGCCATCGACAGCATTTCCGCGATGCCCTTTCGCAGCGGAAAAACGCCTTGTGTATGCGTCCAGACCGCCATCTGCGTTCCGTCGAATTGCGCCAGCGCGCAGGAGGGTCCCATGGCGCCATGCGTCAAATACGGCTTCGTGAACCGTGCGTGCAGCGTCTTTGTCGCGGCGGCGGCCGTCGATTTCCGGTTGGCTACGGGGATTTCCTCACTGTGCAGGTTCAGCAATGTCTCATGGAGCGTCGCTTGATCGGGTAGCGGCGGCCCGGGATTCCACGTAGCGCTGGCCGATAGTGCGCGCATGGCAACGATGGCTTGCCATTCGTCCTCGGCGACCACGGCCAGATAGCTTCCGTCGCGAATGACGGCAACCACGCCGGGTGACGAACGTACGCCGGCGATGTCGACCGAGGCAAGCGTCGCCGCATAGGAAGGCGGGCGTACGACGCGCGCGTGCAGCATTGCGGGCAGCCGCATGTCCTGCACGTAGCTCGCGCCGCCCGTGACTTTTCCCGGTATGTCGACGCGGGGATAAGACTGCCCCACGATCGCAAACGATTTGGGGTCCTTCGTGGGCCGCCCGGGCTCGGCACGTCGATGCAGGTCAGCGCCGCTCACGGCTTCGCCGAACGACAGCCGGCGCCCGTCAGCCGACACGATCTCACCATGTTCGACCGTCAGCGTGGCCGCATCGCAGGCGAGCTTGGCAGCGGCGGCGTCGATGAGCAGTTCTCGCACTTGGGCGGCGGCGTTGGCGATGGCGGTGCCGCTGTCCGCCGTCGAATGGCTGCCGGCGGTGTAGCCCTCGTTGGGAGTGACCGACGTGTCGGCGGTCACCACCGTGAGTCGTTCGGGCGGCACGCCGAGTTGTTCGGCGGCGATTTGCAAGAACGCAGTTCTGATGCCGGTGCCGAGTTCCGCTTTGCCCGTGAATACGGTGATGCGGCTCTCCGCGTCGATTTTGATCCAGGCATCGAGCAAGGGGGTGGTCTTGAGACTGCCCGGAAGATCAGGCTCCGATGCGTTGATAGTCCCCGCTTCCGTCGTCGTCTGGCCCCATAGGCGCGCGCTGGGCAGCAGCGAGAAGCCGATGGTCAGGCTGCCCGCCGCGAGAAACCGCCTGCGCGATGCGCTTACGATCGGAGTAGGGCCGCTCATGCTTTGCGTCCTGCGTCATGGATCGCCGCAAGAATGCGCATGTGGGTGCCGCAGCGGCACAGATTCGGCGCCATATGCTCGCGGATCTGTGCTTCGTTGGGAGCGGGCACGCGATCGAGCAGCGCCTGCGCCCGCATGATCATGCCTGCGATACAGTATCCGCATTGCGCGGCCTGCCGATCGATGAAGGCTTGCTGCAGCCGGCTCGGGTGCTCGGCATCGCCAAGACCTTCGATGGTGCGCACATTGCGCTCGCCTACCGCCGACACTGGCAACAGGCACGAGAACACCGCCTCACTGCCGACGATTACGGTGCACGCGCCGCACTGTCCGAGGCCGCAGCCGAACTTCGCGCCGTTGAGCGCGAGCGGATTGCGCAGCGCGTAGAGCAGTGGCGTCGAAGGATCGATATCGAGTGCGTGGCGTTCGCCGTTCACGGTCAGATCGATCATGGCTCGCTCTTCTCCTTGCGAAGCTTTGCCACGTAGCTCGCGTCGACGCGCCACGGAGCCTGGGTGCTGAAGCGTGCACGCACGAATGCCGTCACGTCGGCAATCTGCGCATTCGTCAATGTGGCGGAATAGGCCGGCATGTAAAGCGCCCCCGCGCTGTCTTTGTCGCGGATGCCGTGCAGCGCGAAGCGCACCGCATTGCGCGCGCTTCGTGCATTGACGGAGGTGCCGAGCGAAAGCGACGGTCTGCCGCCATATGCCGACATGGGCGCGGCGTCGTCATGACACGATGCGCAAGCCGCTGCAAAGAGCGTGCTGCCGCGACGAAGCTGGGCCGAATCGACTTGATCGGCGGTGCTCGTCGCCGCTTGCGCGGGCGCAGCGGTTGTTTGCAACGTCATCAGATACGAGGCCATTGCCCGCACGTCGGCCGGGTCCGCATAGGCCAGCGCGCTCGTCACGTCGCGCATCGGTCCGGCCGCCATGCCATGTTCGCTTGCCAAGCCGGTTCGCATATAAGCGCTCAGTTGCTCGACAGTCCACGGCTTCGGTCTTTCCAACAGCGCGGTCAGTGCGGGCGCCTCCCAGCCCTCGACGACAGCGCCCTGCAATGCGTGGCCTGTTTTCTCCGCGCCCAACGCGTTGAGCGGCGTATGGCAGGTAGCGCAATGTCCGAGCGTATCGACCAAATATTTGCCGCGTTTTTCGTCGGCGCGATCGGGGACGCGTTGCGGCTCGGCGGGGCGATGGAGAAAGAGCATATTCCACGCTGCCATCAACGGGCGAAACTGGAGTGGGAACGTCAGATGGTTTTTGGGCGGCGCCACCTGTACGGGGGCGCGCGTCATCAGGAATCGATAGACGGATTCCAGATCGATGTCAGTCATACCCTGAAAATGCGGATAGGGAAATGCCGGATAAAGGCGATGGCCATCGCGGGATATGCCGCTTTTCATGGCTCGGGAGAAATCTCTGGGCGACCACTGGCCGATGCCGGTTTTGGGGTCGGGGCTGATGTTGGTGGAGTAGAGCGTACCGAATGGTGTATCGAATGCGCGCCCGCCGGCAAATGGAATGCCACCCGGAGTGGTATGACAAACCGCGCAATTGCCGACCGCGGCGAGTTGCGCGCCGGCCCGAACCGATTCCGCGAGCGGTCGTGCGGCGAACGGCAGATCGGAGGAGGCTCCCGCAGCAGCACACGCCTGTTGAGCGGCCACCGTCGCGCACGCCATTGCCGCCGTTGCGAGGGCCATTTCGCGCATTGCCCCTCCTGCCGATGCATCGCTTCCCAAGTCTAGCATCGTCGCGCCAGTAGCAAAACGACCGCGCTCGGATCGCGCGCACGTCTCCCACTTGCGCTTCGATTGAGAATAATCGCGTGGCGATGATTGTCCTGCATGAGCATAGTGGCGAGCCCTTGGGTGGTGCCGTCATGCATCGCACCGTCCGGCTTCAACGCAATGAAGGAGTCCATTTCATGACTTTCAGTTCCGAAATCGGCCCGCCGAGCACGCTTGGCGCGCATTTTCTCCGTGTAAATCGAGGGCGCCTGCTCCTCGCGTTTTGCCTGACCGCGGTACTGTCGCTGAGCGTCCACGCGATCATGCTCCAACTGTTCGATGTACCGTATCCGTCGGCACAGATCTCGAGCCCGCTGCCGGACATCGTCAATAACGCCATTGCGGCGTGGGCGGCCATCTGGTTGTTTGCCCAGATGAGGCGGACGTGGCCGCATCGTTCGCGGGTTTTCCATGCCGGCATTCTCTTCCTGCTGGTATGCGGCCTGAACGAGACGCTGCGTGGCTGGTTCATGAACGGCTATTGCACGAGTGGTCGAGGCTGGTTGTTTTTTGCAATGATGGGGACGCCGGCGATGCTCGTCTATGCTGCCACGGCGGTAGCCGCCGCGCTCGTGGAGCCCCTTTTCGGAAGGCGGCGAGCATTTCATTTAGCTGCGCTCGCCGTGTCGACACTGCTTGCCGTGTTCGCGTTTGCGTGGGTGTCATGGGGGAAGGCGGCTTTATTCGCCGCGTTCGGCGATATGGTGGCGGGCGGCGGGTGGTGCCGACTTCCCTATGGAATGGATGTATTGGTGCCGGCCTATCTGACGTTTATCGAGCCGGCCTTCGCATGTCTGATGTGTTGCGCGCTCGCGTCGCCGTCGTTGCGCAAGAACCGGGCGACGCGAACGGTTCAATTCATGTTGCTGATACTGGCGCTGAAAAAGCAGCTGTCGATGTCGTTGTTCTACGCCATATATGCGCCGCTGCCTTTCGCCTCCGCGCTCGTGAGCATGGGGCAGTTCACGCTGGAAGCGGCCGTATTGGGAGCCGCGACCGCGCTGAGCTGGACCTATGCGCGCAATGGCCTGGAGACTGCGAAGCCCGCACCGTAAGGCGTCGTGCCACAGCCCGTGAACGGCGCCGCATATATAGTGCAGCAACAGTTACAAGTATGAAACATGCGCCGACAAGCTCTGCGGTATAGTCCGCTCATCGAATTACCGTATGACGGACAGGGGTTATGTCATGACTACCAAGAACACACGCATTGTTTCGGGCCTCGCTGTGCTACTGATCGCAGGCGCGTCGAGCGCGGCGATGGCCGCGAATGTCAGCGTGGGCGTGAACATCGGCGTACCCGCGCCTGTATACGTCGCCCCCGCGCCGGTCTATGCGCCGCCACCCCCGCCGCCCGTCGTGTATGCGCCGGCGCCGGCGATCGTGATTGGATGGCACGGCGATCGTTACTGGGACGGGCGCCGCTATTGGGCGCGCGACGATTGGTACCGTCATCATGGCCGCGGCCGCGATTGGGACGACGACCACTGGCATGGCCATGGTCGCGGTCACGGTCGTGGGCATGACTGATCACGCCTGTTGATCGGCTGACAGGCGGTCCCCGCACCGCACCCATATGACAAAACCGCCCACCGTGACTCTCCGGTGGGCGGTTTTCCATTGTGGCAATGCTGGGAGCCGAAAGGCTCTCGGCCCGCCGAACTTATTCGGCTGCGAACGATGCCATCCCGCCGACGACGGCATGAAAACCGCTATCGACATGCATGATCTCGGCCGTGACGCCGCTTGCGAGATCGGACAGCAGAAAGGCCGCGGTATTGCCGACCTGCTCGATCGTCACGTTGCGCTTGAGCGGTGCGTTTTCGGCGACGAACTCGAGGATCTTGCCGAAGCCTTTGATCCCGCTTGCCGCGAGCGTCTTGATCGGGCCGGCGGAAATGGCATTCACGCGCACACCGCGCGCGCCGAGCGAACCGGCCATATAGCGCACCGACGCTTCGAGAGCCGCTTTGGCGACACCCATCGTGTTGTAGTTCGGAATCACCTTTTCGGCGCCGAGATAGGACAGCGTCAGCAGCGAGGCATCTTGCGACAGCATCGGCAACGCGGCCTTTGCGAGCGCGGGGAAGCTGTAAGCCGAAATGTCATGCGCGATGCGGAAGTTTTCGCGCGTCATACCATCGAGAAAATCGCCGGCGATTGCCTCGCGCGGGGCGAAGCCGATCGAATGCACGAGACCGTCGATACTCGGCCAGTGTTGCTTCAGCGACGAGAAGAGCGCTTCTATTTGCGCATCGTCGGCCACATCGCAAGGGAACACGAGTTCGCTGCCGAATTCGGTGGCGAACTCGGTAATGCGATCCTTGAAGCGCTCGCCGACGTAGGTGAAAGCGAGCTCGGCGCCTTCGCGCTTGCAGGCTTGCGCGATGCCGTAGGCGATCGAGCGGTTCGACAGCAGACCGGTCAGCAAAATGCGTTTTCCAGCGAGAAAGCCCATGAATTCTCCTATGTCAGGTGTGCCTTGCACGGCGGCGCGTCAGCGATCGGGCGGCCGGCGAATGGTTTTTCAGTACAATTTGCGCAATTCTCTCATATCGCCATCCCCGCTCGACCATAGGTGCTTATGACGACAGGTTTGCGACGGACCGCCGCGCTGCGTTGGCTGTTGGTCTTGTTCGGGTTCGCATGCGCGCTTGGTGTGTCCGCCCCGGTCGAGGCCGCCTATGCCATCGCCCAATTCGGTACGCCCAAGTATCCCCAGGGCTTTACGCACTTCGACTACGTCAACCCCGATGCACCCAAAGGCGGCACGCTCGTGCTTGCCAATCCCAGCCGTCTCACGAGCTTCGACAAGTTCAATCCCTTCACGATGCGTGGCAACGCGGCTCCCGGCATCGGCATGCTGTTCGAGAGCCTGACCACGGGCAGCCTCGACGAGCCGGCTTCGGCATATGGCTTGCTGGCCGACGACATCCGCATCGCGCCCGACCGCCGCTCGGTGACATTTCACATCGATGCGCGAGCGCACTTTTCAAATGGCGATCCGGTGACCGCCGAGGACGTCAAGTATTCGTTCGATACGCTCAAGAGCCGGCAAGCCGCTCCGCAGTTCGCCGCCTTTTACGCCGACATCGCGCGCGCGATCGTGGTCGATCGGTCGACCGTTCGCTTCGAATTCAAACAGGCGAACCGCGAATTGCCGCTGATCGCCGGCGGCGTGCCCGTGTTTTCGCACAAGTGGGGCCTGCGCGCCGACGGCACGCACATACCGTTCGATCAACTGGCGTTCGACAAACCGATCGGCAGCGGACCGTATCTGATCGAGCAGTACGATGGCGGCCATACGATTACCTATCGGCGCGATCCGTCGTACTGGGGCGCGGCGTTGCCGGTCCGGGTCGGAACGAACAACTTCGAGCGCATCACCTATAAGCTCTACGCCGACAGCGTGGCGAGGCTCGAAGCCTTCAAGGCCGGCGAATACGACGCGCTCGTCGAATACATCGCGCGTAACTGGGCGCGGCGCGATATCGGCAAACGGTTCGACGACGGCGAACTCATCAAGCGAGAATTCCGGCAGCACAATGGCGCGGGGATGCAGGGTTTCGTGTTGAACCTGCGTCGGCCCTTGTTCCAGGACTTGCGCGTACGTAAGGCGCTCGACCTTGCATTCGACTTCGAATGGCTGAACGAGCGCCTTTTCTTCGGCGCGTATACGCGGCTCGACAGCTACTTCGCCGATAGCGAGCTGCAGGCGAGGGGAGTGCCTGGCCCCGGCGAACTCGAACTGCTGGAACCGTTGCGCGCACAACTCGATCCCGCTGTGTTCGGGCCGATGCCGGTGCAGCCGAGCACGGACCCGCCGAACTCGTTGCGCGGCAACTTGCGCAAGGCGCGCGAATTGCTCGCGCAAGCGGGCTGGACTTATCGCGACGGCGCGTTGCGCAATGCCAAGGGCGAGCCGTTCGTCTTCGAGATCCTCGAGGATTCGGGGCAGGGGGCGTCGATGGAGCCCGTCATCGCCGCCTATATCCGCAACCTCGCGAAGCTCGGCATTCGCGCCATCTATCGAACAGTCGATTTCGCGCTGATCCAAAAACGCTATGACGCGTTCGATTTCGATGTCACGATCGTGCGTTATCCGGGCACGCAGATTCCCGGCGTCGAACAGGTCTCGCGCTTCGGCAGCCGCTCGGCCGACGAGCAGGGCTCGGACAATATGGGCGGACTCAAATCGCCCGCCGTCGATGCGATTCTCGATGCGCTCGTGCATGCGCAGACCAAGGACGAACTCGTGAATGCGGCGCATGCGCTGGACCGGGTGCTCATGCACGGTTATTACATCATTCCTCAATGGTTCAGCACCACGCATCGGATCGCCTACCGGCGCGACCTGCATTATCCGCGGACGCTGCCGCTGTACTATTCCGCCGAGGACTGGATCGTATCGACGTGGTGGCGCGAGCCCGACAAGCAGGCAGGCGCCAAATCGAGTGCCGATAGCGCGCGCTGAATGCCCGCTAAAACGCGTTGATGTGCATACATGCTGACGGATAACCGATTATGTGGGCCTATATTCTCAAGCGGTTGCTGTTGATGATTCCGACGCTCGTCGGGGTGCTCACCGTCACGTTTGCCGTGATTCAATTCGTGCCGGGCGGGCCGGTCGAGCAGGCGGCCTATGAATTGCGCAAGGGAGCGGTCCAGGAGGGGCAGCCGCCGCCGTTCGGCTTGCGCGCGCACAACGGCGTAGACGCGCAGCAGATCGCGCAACTAAAGGCGCTATACGGTTTCGACAAGCCGCCTTTGACGCGCTACTGGCTGATGCTCTCGCGGTTTGCGCGCTTCGATCTCGGGCAGAGTTACTTCCATCACCGTAGTGTCTGGTCGCTCGTCATTTCGAAGCTGCCCGTATCGATCAGCATCGGTCTCTGGACATTTTTTCTGACCTATCTGATTTCCGTGCCGCTCGGCATCGCGAAGGCCGTCCGCAACGGTTCGCCGTTCGATGTCGTGTCGAGCCTGGTCGTGCTGGTCGGATATGCGATCCCGGGTTTCGTGCTCGGCGTGCTGCTGCTCGTGCTGTTCGGAGGCGGCTCGTTCTGGCAGTTCTTCCCTCTGCGGGGATTGGTTTCGGACGATTTCGCCCAGCTCTCGTTCGGCGCGAAGATCGCGGATTATCTTTGGCACATCGCGCTGCCCGTCACGGCATCGGTGGTCGGCAGTTTTGCCGTCGTCACGATGCTGACCAAGAATGCGTTTCTCGACGAAATCAAGAAACAATACGTGTTGACCGCACGGGCGAAAGGCCTCAGCGAGAAACGCGTACTCTGGAAACACGTGTTCCGCAATGCGATGCTGCCGCTCGTCGTCGGCTTTCCCGCCGCGTTCATCGGTGCGTTTTTCACGGGCAGCTTGCTGATAGAAACGCTTTTTTCGCTCGACGGACTGGGTCTGCTGTCGTACGAGTCCGTCGTGCGGCGCGATTATCCCGTCGTGCTCGGTACGCTTTACGTCTTCACGCTGATCGGGCTTGCAACCAAGCTGATCTCCGACCTCTGTTACGTCTGGGTCGATCCGCGTATTCAATTCGAACAACTGGAGCGTTGACGTGGGCCGAGTCCGTCCTCACATCGGGCAAGACGCGCAGCCGCGCAGCGAGATCGCCGAAGCCTTCGTTTCGCCCACGCCGATGCGGCGCCTTTGGCGGCGCTTCAAAACGCAACGGCTCGGCTACTGGAGCTTGATCGTCTTTTGTATCGCGTTCGTCGCGAGCCTGGCTGGGCCGCTATGGTCGAACGACAAACCGCTCGTCGTGCGCTATCAGGGCCAATTCTATTTTCCGCTCGCGAAGACCTATGCCGAGACGACGTTCGGCGGCGACTTCCCGACGCCCGCCGATTATCTCGACCCGTACGTGCGCCGCCGCTTCGATCTGCCCGGCAATTTCGCAATCTATCCGCCGAACCATTACTACTACGACACGCTCAATTATTTTTCGAAGGAGCCGAATCCCGCACCGCCGTCGCGCGAGAACTGGCTCGGTACGGATCAGCAAGGGCGCGACGTGTTCGCGCGACTGCTTTACGGGTTTCGCATTTCGGTCGAGTTCGGGTTGATCCTGACGCTGATCGGCAGTGTGCTCGGCATCCTGGCCGGCGCGGTCCAGGGATATTTCGGAGGACGAACCGATATCCTCGGCCAACGGCTCATCGAGATATGGAGCGCGCTGCCCGAGCTCTATTTGCTGATCATCTTCGCGTCGATCTTCGAGCCGAGCTTCGTGCTGCTCATCGTGCTGCTTTCGCTTTTCGGCTGGATCGGGCTGTCGGATTACGTGCGCGCCGAGTTTCTGCGTAACCGTACGCAGGACTACGTGCGTGCGGCGCGCGCCATGGGCCTCAGCAACCGGCAGATCATCTGGCGTCACATACTCCCGAACAGCCTGACCCCCGTCATCACGTTTTTGCCGTTCAGGATGAGCGGCTCGATTCTCGCGCTGACGAGCCTCGACTTTCTCGGCCTGGGGGTGCCGCCGCCGACGCCCAGCCTTGGCGAGTTGTTGGCGGAGGGCAAAGCGAATCTCGACGCCTGGTGGATCTCGTTATCGACATTCGGCGTGCTCGTCGCCACGCTGCTGCTGTTGACGTTCATGGGCGATGCGCTGCGCAACGCGCTCGACACGCGGCTCGCCGATGCCATGCGAGCGGGAGGCAACCAATGAGCGCGGCGCATAGCAACCAAGCCATGGATGCGAACGGGGCGCCGCTGTTGTCGATCGAAGGACTCAGCATCGCTTTCGGCGAGACCGTCGCCGTGAACGACATCACGCTTGCGATCGGCCGCGGCGAGCGCGTCGCGCTCGTCGGCGAATCGGGCTCGGGCAAGACCGTCACGGCGCTTGCCATCCTGCGACTGCTGCGCGATGCGCAAGTGAGCGGCGCCATCCGGTTCGCCGGGGCCGATCTCAACGCCAAGAGCGAACGCGACATGCGCGCGCTGCGCGGCTCCGATATCGCGATGATCTTTCAGGAGCCGATGACGGCGCTGAATCCGCTTTACACGATCGGCGAGCAGATTGCCGAGACGATCGTCGCGCACGACGGCGTCGCGCCCGCCGAAGCGCGGCGGCGCGCCGTGGCATTGCTTGCGCGCACCGGCATTGCCGAGCCGAACAAGCGTGTTCTCAGTTATCCGCACCAATTATCGGGCGGGCAACGGCAGCGCGCGATGATCGCAATGGCACTCGCGTGCCGTCCGCGCCTGCTGCTCGCGGACGAACCGACGACAGCGCTCGATGTCACGATTCGCGCGCAGATCGTCGATCTGCTGCTCGAGTTGCAGCGCGAGGAAGCGGCCAAGCGCGGGATGGCCGTGCTGTTGATCACGCACGATCTGAACCTCGTGCGGCGGTTCGCCGAGCGGGTTGCCGTCATGGAGCACGGCCTGCTTGTCGAATGCGGCCCCGTCGAGCGCATCTTCGAAGCGCCTCAGCACGCCTACACGCGCCGCCTCATCGAAAGCCGCCCGCGTCGTTCGGTGCAACCCGTACTGCCGATCTCGCCCGCGGTGCTCGAAGCGCGCGACGTATCGGTGGCATTCCGGACCCGCTTGCCCGGCATGAGAGGCTGGTTTCATTCGGGCAGCTTTGCGGCGGTATCGAATGCGAGCGTGGCGGTGCGCCAGGGCGAGACGCTCGGCATCGTCGGCGAATCGGGATCGGGCAAATCGACGCTTGCGATGGCGTTGCTCGGCTTGCAACGCACCGCGTTCGGGACGATCGAATTTCAAGGCCAGCCGCTCGCAAGCTACCGAGGGCGGGCAAAGACGGCGCTGCGCTCCAATATGCAGGTCGTCTTTCAGGATCCATTCAGTTCGCTTTCGCCGCGCCATACGATCGAACGCATCGTGGGGGAAGGGCTTGCGCTCCATCGGCCGGAGCTCGGCGCCGCCGCGCGACGCGAAAAGGTCGTGGCGATCTTGCGGGAAGTGGGGATGGACCGGACCGTGCTCGCGCGCTATCCGCACGAGTTCTCGGGCGGTCAGCGGCAACGGATTGCCATTGCTCGCGCCCTCGTACTGGAGCCGCGGCTTCTGGTACTCGACGAGCCGACGAGCGCGCTCGACGTATCCATTCAGCAGCAGGTGTTGGCGCTGCTGAGCGCCTTGCAACAGAAATACAACCTTGCATTTATTTTTATCAGCCACGATCTGGCCGTCATCGGGGCGATGGCTCATCGCGTGGCGGTCATGCAGGACGGCGCGATCGTCGAGACGGCGGACGTCGAAAAGATATTCTCGAAACCGCGGCATCCGTATACGCAAAAGCTCCTCGCAGCCAGCATGCAAGGATGATCGCGACAATTATGACGGTACCCCGATTGTTTTTTTTAATTTGTTTTGACAACTGGTTACATCCTGGCTAGTATCGTCCAAACTTTCCGCAGAACCCTCGCAGATCCCTGATTCTTAAGCAAATCCTACCGACCGATGCAGCACCGATACTTTGCCCAGGCTTGCGCGCGCGTCGTCACCGGAATGTTCGTTGGCGTCTTGATGAGCGCAGCAGCCGGTGCGTTCGCGGATGAAGCGAACACGTTGTCGCAAAGCACCGCCTACCCGATTCGCGCAGAGTCGACCTCGCTTTCCTCAGTTTCGTCCCCCGATTCCCAAGCAGCAGAGCCCACGACCCGTGCCGGCCGCGCCAAAGCCTTTTTCTCCGGCATGGCGGGCAAGGCGGGCGATGTCGTCGTCGGCGCGCTGAACATGATCGGCGTACGTTACCGCTGGGGCGGCGATTCCCCGGATTCCGGGCTCGATTGCAGCGGATTCGTCCGCTACGTATTCCAGGACACCCTCGGTCTCGCGCTGCCGCGCCGGGCCGAAGAAATGAGCCGTGTCGGCGAAAAGGTCCGCATCAGCGACCTCAAGCCCGGCGATCTGGTGTTCTTCAATACGATGCGTCGCACGTTCTCCCACGTCGGCATCTATATTGGCGACAACAAGTTCGTGCATTCGCCGTCCACCGGCAGCACGATCCGCGTCGACGATCTGGACGACCGTTATTGGGAAAAGCGCTTCACGGGTGCTCGCCGCATCGAGTCGCGCTTCCCGGTCAAGGCAGACGAGTTGCGTCAGCGCGTGAGCGCGACGATGGACGCGACGGCCGGCAACTGAGTACGATCGGCCCGCGCTGCAGCAGCTGCGGCGGGCGGGCTCTTCGGTAGTTTAAGACCGCTGCAGGTGTAAGCCGGCAGCGGTTTTTGTCGTTCGGTTCGAGCCCTGTGTGCGCGCGTTTTATGATGCGGGCACGGAAACGGCCCGGATGTGGCCCGCTGCGAGCCTTTGCTCCAGTTGCGAAAAGACCTTGGCGACCGCTTCCTCGCCCGCGAGGATCGCCGCGTTGCGCTGTCCGAAATCGCTGCCGCTCATCGCGGCCAGATTCGGACGAATCACGAAATCCGCGTATTTTTCGAGTTCGTAGGTTTTGATCGTCTGCCCCATGATCGTGAAGGTCTGAAGCAGTACGTCGAACGAGTTTTGCGTAAGCGCACTCTCGGGGTTGGCGGAAATATCGACGGCAATCACGAAATCGGCCCCCATTCTTCGCGCGAACGACGCGGGCACAGGGCTGACGAGTCCGCCATCCACGTACTCGTGGCCGCCGATCTTGACCGGTTCGAAAATCGACGGAACGCTGCATGAAGCGCGCACGGCCACGCCTGTGTTGCCGCGCTGGAAGAGAATGGGCTGGCCCGTGCGCAAATCGGTGGCGACGATGCCGAGCGGGCGTGCCATTTTCTCGATCGGCCGGTTGGCGAGCGTCGTGTTGACGTAGTTCTGCAATGCAACGCCTTGCAAGAAGCCACGCGTACGAAACGGCATCGCCCAATCGCTGATCGAAGCCTGATCCATCGTCAACGCGAGCTTGTTGATCGCGATGCCATTCATACCCGAAGCATAGAGCGCGGCGACGACCGAGCCCGCGCTCGTTCCGCACAGCAGATCGGGCGTCACGCCGCGCGCTTCGAGCGCCTTGATGACGCCGATATGGGCGAAGCCGCGCGCGGCGCCGCCGCCGAGCGCGAGACCGATGCGAAGCGGCCGCTCGGGCGCCGATGCGACGGGCGGGTTCTCGTTTGTTTTCGGCGGTGCCGATGCGCAAGCGCCGACGAGCATCGAGGCGCAGGCCAGCGAGAAGTTGCGACGTGACAAGCCGGACGATTGCGGTGGTTGCGGCAAAGTAGAGCGGGGGGAAGCGGGTTTCAACGATATCTCCTGCGGCCATGATGCGCACCGTGCGCGACTTGGGGCACGGCGTGCGCAATGTCGTGCGCGCGCACATCATAAGGCAAAGCGCGGCCCGTGCGCGGCACGTCCCGGCGAAGCGCGCCGCTGCGGGGCTTCGGTATCGCCGGGTATAATCGCGGTCTCCTTCCGTTTGCTCGCAATGCGTGTATCCATCGCGCGAAATCCGCCCATGTCCAACGTCCGCACTCGTTTCGCACCCAGCCCCACCGGTTTCATCCACCTTGGCAACATCCGCTCGGCGCTCTATCCGTGGGCCTTTGCGCGCAAGATGAAGGGGACCTTCGTGCTGCGGATCGAAGACACCGATGTCGAGCGTTCGACGTCGGCTTCCGTCGATGCCATTCTCGAAGGCATGGCGTGGCTCGGCCTCGATTACGACGAAGGGCCGTTCTATCAGATGCAGCGCATGGACCGCTATCGCGAAGTGGTCACGCAAATGCTCGACCAGGGTCTCGCTTATCCGTGCTACATGTCGACGGAAGAACTCGATGCGTTGCGCGAACGTCAGCGCGAGGCCGGCGAGAAGCCGCGCTACGACGGCACCTGGCGGCCGGAGCCCGGCAAGACGTTGCCGACGCCGCCTGCCGGTGTGGCACCCGTCATCCGTTTCCGGAATCCGCTCACCGGTATGGTGGCCTGGGACGATGCCGTGAAGGGCCGGGTCGAGATTTCGAACGAGGAACTCGACGACCTCGTGATCGCGCGCCCCGACGGGACGCCGACTTACAACTTCTGCGTTGTCGTCGACGATCTCGACATGCGCATCACGCATGTGATTCGCGGCGACGATCACGTGAACAACACGCCGCGTCAGATCAACATTCTGCGTGCGTTGGGGGCGGAGCCGCCGGTCTATGCGCATTTGCCGACCGTGCTCAACGAGGCGGGCGAGAAGATGAGCAAGCGCCACGGTGCGATGAGCGTCATGGGCTATCGCGATGCTGGTTATCTGCCGGAGGCCGTGCTCAACTATCTCGCGCGTCTGGGCTGGTCGCATGGCGACGCGGAGATCTTTTCGCGCGAGCAGTTCGTCGAGTGGTTCGATCTCGAACACCTTGGCAAGTCGCCGGCGCAATACGATCACAACAAGCTCAACTGGCTCAACAACCACTACATCAAGGAAGCCGACAACGCCCGGCTTGCCGGACTCGCGCTGCCGTTTTTTGCGGAGTTCGGCGTCGATGACGCGACGCTGGCGAAAGGGCCGTTGCTTGCGAGCGTGATCGCGCTGATGAAGGATCGGGCGACGACGATCAAGGAGATCGTCGAAAATGCGCTCATGTTCTATCGCGAGCCGGCGCCCGAGGCCGAGGCGATCGCGCAGCATTTGACCGATACGGTGCGTCCGGCGCTTGCCGATCTGGCGGCTGCGCTGCGTGCGGCCGAGTGGACGAAAGAGGGTATCGCGGCCGCGTTGAAGGCGACGCTCGGCGCGCACAAACTAAAGATGCCACAGCTCGCGATGCCGCTGCGGCTGGTCGTGGTTGGGACGACGCATACGCCGTCGATCGACGCGGTGTTGGCGCTGTTCGATCGCGACGTCGTGGTGAGTCGGATCGAAAAGCACGTGTGAGCGTGACGTCTGGCTGGCGTGCTCGAGCGCTGCGATAAAAAATTGCGCGTCGGTCCGCGAAGGGTATTTACAAACCAGGAATTGACCTCTAAAATCTCGTTTCTGTTCTGCAAGGGGGTATAGCTCAGCTGGGAGAGCGCTTGCATGGCATGCAAGAGGTCAGCGGTTCGATCCCGCTTACCTCCACCAAACATGGTCCGCAGACAGCCGCAGTAGTCAGAAAAGCCCTGAGCAATCGGGGCTTTATCTTTTTCTACGGTCCGTAGAGAGGTCCGCCAGCGCGTCGTGCAACGTCAGCGCGGCACCTATCCCCAAGCCCACTGCAAAGACCGCTGTTGCCATGGCGGTCGTTCCGCTCGCGAGCATCACCGATGCGATGGGGACGACAGACAGGATGACTCCGTCGATTGATCGACGCCACGCATCAATCGATCCAAAAGTTGCACTTCACATCGGAGACGGTTCCGAAGAACAATGCGCAATCGCCCGGCAGCTCAAACACATGGCCCGCGAGCGGCGTATCGACTAGAACCGAACCATCCGGAGACACTCCATGCCACAAGCAGCCGTCGCTTCCAATCGACGCAGCACAAGCGCAACCGTACTGCGCGTGACCGCCGGCAACTTCCTCGAGCAGTTCGACTTTTTCCTGTTCGGCTTCTATGCCACGCAAATCGCCGCGGTTTTCTTTCCGTCGTCGAGCGAGTTCGCCTCCTTGATGATGACCTTCGCGGTGTTCGGCGCCGGCTTTCTGATGCGGCCGATCGGTGCGATCGTCCTCGGCGCCTATATCGACGATGTCGGCCGCCGCAAAGGCCTGATCGTCACGCTTTCGCTGATGGCGCTCGGCACGCTTCTCATCGCCTTCGTGCCCGGTTACGCCAGCATCGGTCTCGCCGCGCCCGCTCTCGTGCTGCTGGGCCGTCTGCTTCAGGGTTTCTCGGCCGGTGCCGAGCTCGGCGGTGTCTCGGTCTACCTCGCCGAGATGGCGACGCCGGGTCGCAAAGGCTTCTATACGAGCTGGCAATCGGCAAGTCAGCAGGTCGCGATCGTCGTGGCGGCCACGCTTGGCTTCGCGCTGAACCAGTGGCTCAGCAAAGGCATGATCGCTGCATGGGGATGGCGGGTGCCGTTCTTCGTCGGCTGCCTGATCGTGCCTTTCATCTTCGCGCTGCGCCGTAACCTCGCCGAAACGCAAGCGTTCCAGCAGCGGCAGCATCGGCCCCATCTGCGCGAGGTGTTCCTCACGTTGGCTCGCCACTGGGCGACCGTGCTCGCCGGCATGATGCTGGTCGCGATGACGACCACGAGCTTCTATCTCATCACCGTCTACGCGCCCACCTTCGGCAAAACGGTGCTGCACCTGAGCACGGCCGACAGCCTGCTTGTCACGCTGTGTGTCGGCGTGTCGAATTTCATCTGGTTGCCCATCGGCGGTGTGCTGTCGGACCGCTTCGGCCGCCGTCCGCTGCTGATCGGCATGAGTATGCTCACCGTGCTGACCGCGTATCCGGTGCTGTCCTGGCTCGCGCACGCGCCGAGCTTCGGGAGCATGCTGGGTGTGCTGCTGTGGCTGTCGTTCATGTACGGCGTCTATAACGGGGCGATGGTGGTCGCGCTCACGGAGATCATGCCAGCCGAGGTCCGCGTGGCCGGTTTCTCGCTCGCATACAGTTTGGCAACCGCCGTATTCGGCGGGTTCACGCCCGCGGTTTCGACGGCGCTGATTCATTGGGCGGGCGACAAAGCGGCACCAGGGTACTGGCTCAGCCTCGCCGCCGCCTGCGCATGCTGTGCAACATTCGTGCTGTACCGTCGCTCGCCGGCCGCGTTCGGCGCAGTCCAATCCCAATAAGAGGCGACGTACGATGATGCGCACCCTTCGATCCGCTTTGCGGAAGCTCGTTACCGTCGCGTTTTTTGCCGGCACGTTTGCAGCGGCGAACGTGCACAGCGCGGAACTGCATGTCATGACCTCTGGCGGCTTCACGGCGGCCTATCAGTTGCTCGGCCCGCGCTTTGCCGCGGCAACCGGAAACACGCTCGAAACGGTCCAGGGCCCGTCGATGGGCAAGTCCGCCGCCGCCATACCGAATCGGCTCGCGCGTGGCGAGCCCGCCGACGTCGTAATCATGGTCGGCTATGCACTCGACGAGCTTATCAAGGAGGGCAAGGTCATGCCCGGCTCGCGCGTCGAGCTCGCCGATTCGCGCATCGGCATGGTGGTGCGCGCAGGCGCGCCGAAACCGGACATCGGTTCGATCGATGCCTTGCGACAAACCCTGTTGCACGCGAAGTCGATTGCCTATTCAGACAGCGCAAGCGGCGTATATATCGAACGCGAGCTTTTCAAGAAGCTGGGCATCGAAGACGACGTCAAACCGAAGGCGAAGATGATCCCACGGATTCCGGTTGCATCGATGGTCGCCACCGGTGACTACGAAGTCGGTTTTCAACAGGTCAGCGAGTTGCTGCCCGTGAAGGGCGTCACCTTCGTCGGCACGATTCCCGAATCGGTGCAGTCCGTCACGCGCTTTGCCGCGGGCATCCCGGCCGCCGCATCGCATCCTCGGGAAGCCAGGCAGCTTCTCGACTATCTCGCGTCGCCCGACGCGCGGCCGGCGGTCGAATCGACAGGGCTCCAGCCGGTCGGTGAACACTGAGCCGGTCTTCAGCCGGGCAGGGCCGTGCTGCGAGCTTCACGATTTCCGTTGCGCGGTTCGTTTCGTGGCGGCGCGCGTGCGCTGCGTGTCGACGACCATGCGGTAGAACTCTTGTGCCGCAGGTGTCATCTGGCGGCCGCGCCGGTGTACGAGACCGACGCGCCGCGTTACGACCGGGTCGACGAGCGGTACGCTCGTCAGCAACGGATGCTCTGACTGCGGCATCGCCATCGACGGCACGGCAGCGACGCCGAGCCCGGCTTCGACGAGCCCGAGTGCCGTCGTTACGTGGCGCGTCTCGCAGACGCTCGGTGCGCGCGGTGCGACGGCCGCGAGCGCCTGGTCGAGCAGCAGGCGGTTTCCGGACGTCTTGTCGACCGATACATACTCGTGTTCGTAGAACTCGCTCCACGAAACGCGCTTCTTGCCCGCGAGCGGATGATCGCGCCGGCACGCCACGACGAAGCGATCTTGCAGGAGCAGCTTGAATTCGACGTCAGCGTCCTGACTGCCGACGAAACCGACGCCGAAATCGGCTTCGCCATTCTTGACCGCGTTCAACACTTCGTTCGAGCTTGCATCGAAGAGCTTGACGCGGATACGTGGATAGCGGCCGCGATATTGCGCAATGACAGCCGGCAGAAAATAGTGCGCAGCCGACGGCACGCACGCAATCGTCACATGTCCGAGTCGGCTCGAAGACACTTCGCGGATGCTGAGCAGCGCCGCATCGAGATCGTCCAGCAACTGCTCGGCGCTCGGCGCGAAGGCTTGGCCAACCGTCGTCAGATACACACGGCGCGTGGTGCGCTCGAACAGCCGGGCGCCAAGCGCTTCTTCGAGCTTGTCGATGCGTCGGCTCAGGGCCGGTTGCGAGATGTTGATCGATTCGGCGGCCTTGCGGAAGCTGCCCAGCTTGACCACCGCGGTGAAGGCCTGCAGATCGTTGAGATCCAAGTGGATGGCCACCGTATGCGCTCACTGTGTCGAAAACGCCATTGTGCATGAGGCGGGCCGCCTTCGCCCCTGGGACGATCGCGCTCAGCCAGACTTGTCTAGGGCCGCCGGCCGATGAACGGATACGTTCGCGCGGCCGTTCGCAGGCGATCACAGTGCGGCGAGCACCCTATCCAGCTCCGTCAACAGGCGGTCGGCATCGTGCGCGCCAAAGACCAGCGGCGGTCGGATCTTCAGCACGCTCGCGTCGGGCCCCGTCGCGGAGATCAGCACGCGTCGCTGACGCAAGCCGTTGACGACCTTGAGCGCGGTCGCGATGTCGGTGTCTTTCTTCGCGCGATCACGCACTATCTCGACGCCGAAATACAGACCCGCGCCGCGTACATCGCCGATGCACTCGTATTTCCGCGCCAATGCGTTCAACCCCTCGAGCACGATGGCCCCGACGCGTTGCGCGTTCTCCGGCACGCGTTCGTCGCGCAACACGTCGAGCGTGGCCTGCGCGGCAGCGATCGCCACCGAATTGCCGCCGAAAGTATTGAAGTAGCGCATGTCCTGGCCGAAACCCGCGACGGCCTCGCGGCGCACCACGAGCCCCGCCACCGGATAGCCGTTGCCCATCGGTTTGCCTAGCGTGACGATGTCAGGCACGACCGAGTGGCGCTCATGCCCCCACATATGTGTGCCGCTGCGTCCAAAGCCCGACTGCACCTCGTCCGCGATGAACAGGCCGCCGGCGTGGCGGACCACCTCGGCCACCGGCGCGAGCACATCGGTCGGCTGGGCGAATACGCCATCCGACGAAAAGAACGAATCGGCGATGAACGCGGCCAGGCCCCCGCCGTGACGTCGGATGTCCTCGATTTGCAGCGCGACTTGCTCGGCCATGCGCTGACCGATTTCGGACGGCGTCATGCGATAGGAGTCGGGGGCCGGCACCGTTCGCACGTAAGGGCCTAGCAGGGCCTTGCGACCGAGCGAAGGCGAGAAGCTCGAGGTCAGGTGCGAGTTGCCGTGATACGCCTCGCTCGTGACGATCACGCCTGTTTTGCCGGTGTAGTGCATCGCGATGCGCATGGCGAGGTCGTTGGCCTCCGAACCTGTGCAGGTGAACATCACCTGGCCGTCGCGCATCGATGTATTGAACGTCGCCAGCAGCGCCTCGGCATAGTCGAGGATCGGCTCCTGCATGTAGCGGGTATGCGTGCAGAGCGTCGAGAGCTGCCGGGTAACGGCATCGACGATGCGCGGATTGGCGTGCCCGACGCAGACGACGTTGTTGTAGGCATCCAGATAGTCTTTGCCTTGATCGTCGTACAGATAGACTTTCTCGCCGCGCACGATTTTGACGGGCTCGGCGTAGAACAATCGATACGACGGACTGAGCAGCCGGAGGCGGCGCGCAATATGCCTTTGCGCGATGGGGTCGAGGTGGGCAATCGCCGACGGATCGAAGCCGTTCGGCATATCGCCGCGCAGTGCGTCGTGGAGTTTGCTCGTATCGGCGGCGTCGGTCGGGGTGGCCGGCTGCGACGTGGGAGTGGCATTCATAGGGCGGTCCGAATCGGTGAGTTGAGCAGTACGATGGAAGAACTAGAGCAAGGCATGGGAAACAGTCTCATGGTCGCGCTGCATGAACCAGCGCAGATGCTCCCAGCCGGGCCGAGTGAAACGCAGGATGTAGGCTTCGTTGTCCGGGAACAGTATTGCGCGCCATGAAGTGAGTAAGGCCCGCGCCGCGACGCGCGCCATGGCGAGGTGCGGGATCAGGCGCAATTCGTCGGTGCCCAGTTGCGCATGCGCGAGATAGCCGCGCAGGAGTTCGCGTGCTTGAACGAAGAGGTCGTGCGGGCCGTTCGCGTCGAAGTCGAGCGGAAACTGGTTCATCACCGCCGTGGCGACGTCGATGGCTACTGCGGTGTGTACGGTGTCGCCGAAGTCGATGATCCCGCTGACGAAGTTCGGGGCGCCGGGGTTGGCGACGATGTTCGAGCGGTTGAAGTCGTTGTGCACGACCTGAGCGGGACAGTGCCGCAGGGCCGGCTCGATCGCGGTGAAGCGCGCGAACGCCTCCTCGATGAGGGTGCGATGCGCGGGGTCGGTGATATGTGCTTGCAAGCCCGTCAGATTCGTCAAATGCTTCACGTCCCAGGCCAGTACCCGGTGCTCGTGCGGATGGCGAAAGCCGGCCATGGCCCGCTGCAGTTGCGCGAGCACCTCACCGATCGCGTAATGATCGACCGCGCTCGCGTGCAAGGTGTCCAGCGGCATGCCTTCGAGGTAGCTGTAGAGCCTCGCCGTGCGATCCGGCTCAGGCGGTGACGCCACAGGTACGACGAATCGTCCGTCCTTGCTCGGCAGCACGCGCGGCACCGGCAAGTCCGGTGCGACGGCAGCGACGTGGCGCATCGCGGCGACCTGCAAGTCGAGCTCTTCGGCCGTTTCGCCCGGGTTCGAGACCTTCAGTACGTATCGCGCGCCGTCGCTGGCGTCGATGCGGAAGGTGTCGTCCTTCTCGGTCGAAAACCGCGTAGCCGTGCCATCGATGCCGAATATGCGGCGCGTGATCGCGATCGCATCGCACGTATTCAAGCGTGGGAAGCTGACCGAGAGGCCGCTGGCCAACAGGGTCTCGAGCGCCAGGTCGGACGAGGCGCATCGGCTTGCGAAAGGACTGGGCGTGAGCATGAGCAACGCGGCGTGAGAAGAGTGGACGGCAGCAGAGCGGGATGTTTTCGACGCGCGGTCGGCCTTGGGGTAGACATCGAGGCAATCGTGCGATGCGATTTTTTGACCGCCGTCGAACATGGCGGTCAAGGGCGAAAATCGCTTACAGGCCAAGCTGTTCGGCCAATTCGATGATGGTCTTGACGGGCGTATAACCGTATTCCGGTGCTTCCGGTTCGTGGCCGCGCAGCACATGCGCCTTATGCACGATGCCGAGATCGTGCGCGGTCATCAGGTCGTAGCGCGGGCTCGAGGAGACGTGCAGGATCTCGTGAGGCTGCACGTCGAGCTTTTTGAACATATATTCGAAGCCTTGCATGCGCGGCTTATAGGCCTGGGCATCTTCGGCCGTGATGACGGCATGAAACGGCGCCCCGAGCTTCTCGATGTTGCTCATGATCTGCGAGTTGTCCGCGTTGCTCAGGCCGACCAGCTTGTATTTCTTCGCAAGCCGCGAGAGGCCTTCGGGGACATCCGGATGCGGCCCCCATGTCGGCACTGCCAGATAGAATTTTTCGGCCTCGCCTTCGATGTAGGGCACGCCGGTGCGTTCGCAGGTGCGGCGCACGGCGTTCAGGACGACCTGACGGTAGGGTTTCCAGGCCCCGAGCACTTCGTCGCGACGATAGGCGGCGAACAGCTTGACGAAACGTTCCAGCTCTTGCCCGTGGAGGCGGTTGCCATAGATCTCTCGCGCCGTTTCGGCCATGCGAAAGTTGACCAGGGTGCCGTAGCAATCGAACGTGATGAATTTCGGCTCGAAGTCGATCATGTCTTCAGTCTCGATGAGTGACGAATCCCAAGGGACTCTTGAACGAAGGGCTTGCCGCACACCACGTCGGGCAAGCACCGATGGAAAGGTCGGTAGATGAAATTTAAGCGGGGACGACTTCGCGACTACACCGAATTGAAGAGGCCAAAAAACGAGTTTCACCCGTTTTCGGGAGGATTCGCGGCAGTTCCTGCGGCAGGAAATGACGCGATGCAACATCGACGCAAAACAGCAAAATCGTCTTATCGTCGTTCGTGCTTGTAGGACTACTATTGATCCCGTGGCGCACGCGACGGCACTCGTATGGAGGCGGGGCGGGGATGAAAACGGATTGCACGCTTGACCGGCTGGACTTGCGCATTCTCACCGAGCTGCAAATGCGCGGCCGCATGACCAACGTGGAACTGTCCGACGCCGTTGGACTGTCGCCCAGCCCGTGCCTGACGCGCGTCAAGCGACTCGAGGCGGCGGGGTTCATCGCGGGCTACGGCGCGATATTGAAGATCGAGAAGCTCGGGGACGTCCAGATCGTGTTCGCCAAGATCACACTCGCGGATCACCGCCGCGAAGACTTCGTGCGCTTCATCGACGCGATTCGCGGCATCGACGAGATCATGGAGTGCCATCACGCGACGGGCGGCTACGACTTTCTGCTGAAGTTCGTCACGCGCGACATCGCGCACTACCACAGCCTGATCGAGGGGCTGCTCGAGCGCGACATTGGGATCCACACGTACTTCAGCTACGTGATCATCGAATCGCCCATCGTCAAGAGGCGCTATCGTCTCGATGCCCTCCTTACGGCGAAGTGAGGCTGTCGTCGGCCATACGGTCGGGTGATCCGCTCATCCAAACTTGTCGAGCAGGCTGTACCATGCGACCCCCGCCGCAATATAAAAGCGCTGAAGCCCATGCAGCGGAATCGGAGTGATCGGCGATTGCGGATACGGAAACCGGTTGACGTTGCCGGCGAGCCGCGCCGCGATGTGCCGACCGAGACTGGTACAGAGCGCAATGCCGCGCCCATTGCACCCGAGCGCCATCGTCACGCCCGGCGCCGGCTCGTGGATATGCGGCATGAAATCCCGTGTAATGGCAATTCGCCCGGCCCAGCGATACTCGTAATCGAGCGGTCCCAACTGCGGGAACAGCAATTCGAGCGAGCGCTCGAGATGCGCAAAATCGCTCGGCCCGCGCGGCTCGGTAAAGAAACCGCGTCCACCCATCAACAAGCGGCCCGCCGCATCTTTGCGGAAATACAGCAGCAGCCGCTGTGAGGTCGAGGCGGTCTCGCCGCGAGCGAGGATGGCTTGCGCATGCGCTGCGCTCAGCGGCCGCGTGGCGACGATGAAACTGTTGGCGCTCAGGACGGTCTGCGCCAAGCCCGGCCATAACGAGCCGGTGTAGCCGTTCGTGGCGATCACGACACGCTCGGCGCGCACTTCGTGGCCATCCAAAGTGGTCGCGATCCAGCGCGTGCCTTGCCGCTCCAGCTTGGCGACGGTCGTTCGCGCATGCACAGCGCCCCCGGCTTTTTGCACCGCACGCGCGAGCCCGCGTGCGTACGCCAATGGCTGAATGGCGCCTGCGCGGCCATCGAGCCAACCGCCCGCAAACGCTTCGGTGCCCACGCGCCGAGCCACGGCGGCCCGGTCGAGCAACTCGATGGGCACACCGCGCCGCCCCCATTGCCGCGCCCGCGCATGCATGGCCGGAACGCCTTTCTCCGAATAGGACAGTTGCAGCCAGCCCGCGCGTACGGGCTGACAGTCGATGGCATGCCGGTCGATCAGATCGAAGACGAGATCCGCCGAACGCGATATCGCATCGATCAACGGTTCGGCGCGCTCGGCACCCAACATGCGCACGAGATCGTCCGGGTCGTGCTTCAGTGTCGGGTTCACCTGTCCGCCATTGCGGCCCGACGCGCCCCAGCCGGGTTCATTGGCCTCCAGCACCGTCACTCCGACACCGCGTTCGGCCAGGTGCAACGCCGTGGAAAGGCCGGTATAACCGCCGCCGATGACGAGCACGTCCGTGGCCGTCGATTCGAGCAACGGGGGGGCAGCCGGCGCTGCAGGGGCCGTGGCGGCCCACAGCGAAGGCGGCAGCGGCTCGCTCGTCTTTTCCGAGTCGGTGCGCGGTACGGTCATAGACCTGCATCCCCCGTTGCGACGTCAGCGGGCCGGTGCAGCACGCGGCGCAGGAAATCCTGCGTCCGCGGCTCGCGCGGCGCGCCCAGTACTTGTGCCGCGGTGCCCGCCTCGACGATGGTGCCGCTATGGAGGAAGCAGACGCGATCGGCCACCTCGCGCGCAAAGCCCATCTCATGCGTCACCACGATCATCGTCATGCCTTCGCTTGCGAGCCTGCGCATGACTTCGAGCACATCGCCCACGAGCTCGGGATCCAACGCGGAGGTGGGCTCGTCGAACAGCATGGCCTCGGGTTCCATCGCCAGCGCCCGCGCAATGGCGACGCGTTGTTGCTGACCGCCGGAGAGTTGATTGGGATAAGCCTGCGCCTTGGTGGCGAGGCCAACTTTGTCGAGCAGCGCCATCGCCTTGGCGCGTGCAGCGCCGGGCTGTTCGCGCTTCACGTAGACGGGGCCTTCCATCACATTCTCGAGCACGTTGCGGTGGGGGAACAGGTTGAACCGCTGGAACACCATACCCATGCGACTTCGCAGCGTATGAATCGCCTTGCTGGTCTGGTCTACGCGTTCGCCGAAGGCAACGATCTCGCCGCCATCGTACGACTCGAGCCCGTTGATGCACCGCAGGACCGTGGACTTGCCCGAGCCGGACGGGCCGATGAGACAGACCACTTCGCCCTTGTGGACCGCGAGGTTCACGCCGCGCAGCACATGGTGATCGCCGAAATGTTTGTGCAACCCGCGAATCTCGATCATGGTTTATTCCTGCCGGCGCCCATACGGCGTTCGAGCCTGCGCAGTCCATATACCAGCGGCAAACTCATCAACAGATACAGCAACGCGACGAGCGTATAAACGGTCATGTTCTGGAAAGTGGAGGACGCGATCAGCTGCCCGGCGCGCGTCATTTCCGCCACCGTAATGGTGGAAACGAGCGACGAATCCTTGAGCATCATCACCAGCGTATTGCCATAGGGCGGCAACGCGATACGGAAGGCCTGCGGCAGGATCACGCGGCGCATGACGAGCGCGCCGCGCATACCGAGCGCTCGAGCGGCTTCGTGCTGGCCGGCGTCCACGGCCTCGATGCCGGCGCGGAAGTTTTCGGCCTGATAGGCGGAGTACGCGATCCCCAGCCCGATGACGCCGGCCTGAAACGCGCTCAGTTGAATCCCAATGTCAGGCAGTACGAAATAAATATAGAAGAGCTGGACGATGATCGGCAGCCCGCGGATGACATTGACGATGCTCGCGCCTATGGTCGACACGGCACGCACGGGCGAGAGCCGCATCAGTGCGAGGGCGAGTCCGATCACGCTGCTCAACACGAACGACAACACGGTCACTTGCACCGTGACCACCGCGCCCTTTAACAGAATCGGCAGGAACGCTATCGCTTGCTGGAGGAACGCCGCGGCACTCATGGCGAATCAGATGCCCCACTTCTGCACGATCGACGACAACGTGCCATCGCTCTTGATCTTGGCGATGGCCTTGTTGATACGACCGAGCAGCTCGCTATCGCCCTTGCGGACGACCAGGCAGACATCGCCCACATTGACGGGCTTGTAGCTCGACACGAGCTTGACGCCGTGCAGCGTGTTCTGGCGGATCTGGTAAGCGACGATGGGTTGATCGCCGAGGCCGGCCTTGATGCGCCCGAGCGCCAAGTCGCGCGTCATGTCGGCGATGGAGTCGTAGCTGCGCACTTCCTTGAAAATGCCTTTTTTGTTGAGCATGTCGAGGAACACAGTGCCGACTTGCGCACCCACTACTTCGCCCTTCAAGTCGTCTAGCGAGGTATAGGCCTTGTTGTCGTCGGCCTTGACGAGCAAGCCTTCTCCGTACGAATAGACCGGATCGGAAAAGTCCACCACCTGTGCGCGCGCCGGTGTCTTCAGCATGGCCGCCGAAATGATGTCGATCTTGTTGGACGTGAGCGAGGGAATGAGCGCGGAAAACACGGTTTGCTGCACGTTCACGTTGAAGCCGCCCGCCTTGCCGACGGCGGTGACGGTATCGACCATCATCCCTTGAATCGAATTGCTTTTGACGTCGAGGAAGGTGAACGGCACACCGGTCGCCGTGGCGCCGACGTTGTAGGTGGCTGAGCCGCCTTGCGCCCACGCAACGGCTGCGGTGCCGAGCAGGGCCAGCGCCAATGCGGCGCGACGCGAAAAAGAGACGAGAGACATCGGACACCTCCTTGCAGAAAAGCAGTTCGCCTGGTTAGGTCCGATCATCGATTGTAAAAAATCGATAAACCATAATGGAAAACCATATATCGACTCAGTCGAATCGATATGCGATTCTTTGTCCTTAGTAGAGCCGAACGAACATTTTCTTCAGACATGACTCCATCCGACGACGCGCCCAACCTGCTGTTCAATCAGTCTTTGGAAAAGGGGCTGGCCGTATTGAGCAGCTTCGACGCACAGCGTCGCACGATGACGATTGCCGAGGTGGCCGCCGCGGTGGGCATCAACAAAAGTTCGGCTCAGCGGATGATCTTCACGCTGGAGCAGCTTGGCTATCTGCGTAAGCATCCGCAAACGCGTCGCTATCAGCTCACGCCCGCAGTGATGAAGATCGGTTTCAATTACCTGGCCGCCGATACGCTCATCGACGTGGCGAATCCCTTCTTGGCCGAATTGACCAAGCTCACCACGGAAACATCGTGTTTGACCGAACCGGATCAAGGGGAGATGGTGTACGTCGCACGCTTCGTGAGCGCGCACTTCGTGCCGGTGCATATGCCGATCGGCAGCCGCATTCCCATGTATTGCACGGCATCGGGGCGTGCCTATCTTTCCGCGTTGGCCGAGCCCGAAGCGCGCTCGATCGTCGAGGCGTCAGAGCGCATCGCGCATACGACCCATACCCGGACCGAGCTGGCAGACATCATGCAGGCGCTGCGCGAGGCACGCCAGCGAGGCTACGCTACGAATCGCGAAGAACTTTTCCTGGGCGACATGACCATCGCGGCGCCGATTGTCAGCGCGAACGGTCGCCCGCTGGGTGCCGTTCACCTCGTGGCACCGACGGGGCGCTGGAGCCTCGAAGAGATGGAAGCCAAACTCGGCCCGCCGCTGTTGCAATGCGCGCGGGCGATCAGTTCTTCAGTGCGGGCTTTGGGTTGAAAAAGACCTGATCGCCGCGCTGGGAGCGAGCACGATGAGCAGGCCGGGCCGCGGCGCTTGCGCGTCAGTCGTCGAGCGCCTTGCCGCCCGTTTCCTCGAACATCGATACGGCGATCAACGAAATCAGCACGCAGCCGATCATGTACCAGGCCGGCGCCATCTTGTTGCCCGTCGAACGAATCAGCCATGCGGCGACGAGTTGCGCCGTGCCGCCGAAAACCGAGACCGCGATCGCATAGGCGCTCGACATGTAACCCGCGCGCAGATGCTTCGGGAAGTTCTCGGGCATCAGCGCGTAGGCGGGCGCGGAGCCCATCGTGTAGCAGAGCATCAGCGCGATCAGCGCGGCCAGCACGACCGGCAGCGACGGAAAGTGCGTCATGACCCAGAACGCGGGATACAAGAGCACGATCAGCGCGATGCGGCCGATCTGTGTCAGCGGCTTGCGCTTGCCCATGCGATCGGACAATGCGCCATAGATAGGACACATCACGAGCGAGATGACGCTCGATGCGACACCCGCCAGCATCGACATTTTCGACGGCAGACCCAGATACTGGATGCAGTACGTCGGCATGTAATACATCATCACGTAGGTCGAGACGGACATGCCCATGATCGCGAAGATCGTCAAGAACCAGTTGCGCACGTAGAGGCCGCGCTTCGGATCGTCGCGGCTCGCCATGGCTTTCGCGGCGGGCGCTTCTTCGCGGATATGCCGGCGCAGGTAGACGCCGACCGGCGCGATCAGCGTACCTATGAGAAACGGGATGCGCCAGCCCCAGCTGTGCATGGTTGTGTCGGAGAGCAGGAAGCCTAGACTCGCCGCGAGACCGGAGCCCAGCAGGGCCGCCGCGCCTTGGCTCGCCAACTGCCAGCTCGCGCGAAAACCGCGGCTGCCCGCGCCGCCCATTTCGAGCAAGGTGGCAGTGGCCGCGCCGAACTCGCCGCCCTGCGCGAAGCCCTGGACCAGCCGCGCGACGATGATCAGCAGCGGCGCTGCCACTCCGATTTGCGCATACGTCGGCGCGATACCGATGGCAGCCGAACCCACCGCCATCAGCAGAATGGTCAACGTGAGCGCGGGCTTGCGGCCCGCCCGATCGGCGTACCGGCCGAGCACGAAGCCACCGAGCGGGCGCATCGCGAAACCGACGGCGAATACCGCGAACGCGAGCAGCGACGACATGATCGGATCGCTCGATGGAAAGAACTGCTTGCCGATCGTCAGCGCGAAATAGCTGTAGACGGTGAAGTCGAAGAATTCGAGCAGATTGCCGATGACTGCCGCGAATACGATCTTGCGCTGCTGCGCGGGCGTCATTTGCGCATCGTTGCGTGCGCTTGCTTGGGAAACGGATTGCGCGGTGGTGTTCATGCCCGATCCTTGCTCAGGAAGCGCTCGACGAGACGCGTCCAGAAGGCTGCGCCGATCGTGAGATTGTCATCGTTGAAGTCGTAGTGCGCGTTGTGCAGCATCGGGCGGCCTTCGCCGTTGCCGAGGCGGATGAAGCAGCCGGGGACTTTGTGCAGGTAGTAGGCGAAGTCTTCGCTGCCGGCGATGGCCGGAAACGGGAAAATCACGTGTTCCGGACCGACGAGTTCCTCCGCGATCCGGCGGGCGAATGCCGTTTCGTTCTCGCTGTTGATCAGCACGGGGTACCCGCGAATGAAGTCGATTTCGGCCGTCGCGCCGTAAGCCTGCGCCTGAGAGGCAATCAGCGCCCGGATCCGTTCCTCCAACGTTTCGCGCACCGTCGGCGAGAACGAGCGCACGCTCATTTCGAGCACGGCGTCTTCGGGAATCACGTTCGGCGCATGGCCCGAGCGGAACGATCCGACTGTGATGACGGCGGCCTCGGTCGGATCGACGTTGCGCGACACGATCGATTGCAACGCCATGACGATGCTGCTGCCGACCACCACCGGGTCGATTGCGAGGTGCGGCCGAGCCGCGTGTCCCCCACGCCCGACGATGCGCACCTTGACCGTGTCGCACGCGGCCATCAGCGGGCCGGCGCGCAAACCGAACGTGCCCGCCGGCACGCCCGGATGATTGTGCAGACCGAAGATCGCTTCGCAAGGAAACCGCTCGAACAGTCCATCGGCAATCATGCGTTGCGCACCGCTGTCGGAGCCGGCCTCTTCGGCCGGCTGAAAGATCAAGTGCACGGTGCCGTCGAAGTTGCGCGTCTTCGCAAGTTGCTGTGCGGCGCCGAGCAGCACCGTCGTATGACCGTCGTGACCGCAGGCGTGCATCTTGCCGTCGTGGATGCTTGCATAGGGCAGGCCAGTCAGTTCCTGAATCGGCAACGCATCCATGTCGGCGCGCACGCCCACGGTACGCTGGCTGCTTCCCGCACTCAGCGATGCCACGACGCCGTGTCCGCCGACATTGCGCGTCACGACGTAGCCCCACGCTTCGAGCTTTTCGGCGACAAGGCGCGACGTTGCCGCTTCCTCGTACGTCAGCTCGGGATGCCGGTGAATGTGATGGCGCATTTCGTCGAGTTGCGGTCTCGCATCGGCGAGATCGGCCAGCTCACAGTATCGGGATGGTTGCGTTTCACGCATCGGTCGTTCTCCTCGCTCTTAGGCACCTGCACCCAGGCACGCGCGCACGCGACCCGCGTCGCTGCGCGCGTTCGGTCTCGTCGTGCCCGAGCCGGCATTATCCCAAGGCAATAAAAGCGATCCATGCGCTCAGACGTGCGAAACTGTTGCATTCGATGCAACGGAGGAGCGTGCGATGGGCTCTCTCGAACCCGCCATCAGCGACCGGACGATGTCCTATCTCGAGGCGATCGATGTCCACGGGACAATGCGGGGGGCGGCGGAATCGCTGGACGTGAACGTGTCGACGATCAGCCGGCAGATCGCTTCGATGCAGCGCGAGTTGCAACTCGCCCTGGTATCGCGCAAGGGGCGCGCAGTGACATTGACCGAGGCGGGGCATGCGGTAGTCGACTACTTTCGCGAATGCGAGCGTAACGCGCGCCGTTTCCGATCGCAGCTCGAGGAGTATCGGGAATTGCGCCGCGGCCGCCTGACGCTCGGCATCGCCGAAGGGTTCGTCAATGATTTCGTCGCCGGCGTGCTCAAGCGGTTCAACGCGCAATTCCCGCAGATCACGGTGGAGCTATGCAGCCCGATCTTGCCCGACATGCTGCGCATGGTTCGGGACGACGAGGTCGATATTTGCTTGATGGCCGGAATAGAGAAGGACCCTTCGCTCGTGATGCGGCGGCTGCAAAGCGAACCGTTATGCGCGATCGTTTCTCCCGCCCACCCGCTAGCCGGCCTCGGGACTGTCTCGCCCGCTCAACTGGTGGACGAAAACCTCGTTTTCATGCCGGATACCTTCGCCGTACAGCGGTACATCGATGCGATCTTCCACGATATCCGCCCGATGCTCGTGCCTCGGTTCAAATGCGATCGGTTCGTGACCGCGTTGACGATGGCCGCCGAGGGGCTGGCCATCGCGTTCATGACACGGCGGGCAGCCGCCAGACCGATCGCCAACGGTGAGGTCCGCGCGATTCCGATCGATCATCCGATCGCGCGTTCGTTGGACCGGTTCATCGTGATGCGCGCTGGTCGCCGTCTTCCTCCCGCCGGAAACTTTCTTTGGAAGGAAATCGTGCGTGTCATGTCGTCGGTGTGACCGGCTGAACGCGATTGGCCGTGCCAGCCGTGGCAGTACCGAATTGCGGTGCGTACTGCGGAGGCGTCCAGCGAAACGGCAGCACGCCGAGGCTGCGCCTCGTTTCTCTCACGTGAAAGCGGATGACTCGCTGCGCGCCCTCGAATTCGTTCAGCACCGCGCCTTCCCAAACGATCTCGGCTTTTGCCGCGATATAGAGCAAATCGCCGGATTCGAAGTCGGGAACGAGCAGTCCCGCGAGCGGCGAAGCTGTCAGATTGCCGATCGTGTTCAAAAGTCGATTGCCGGCATAGTCCGGAATGCAGAACGTCGCGGGGCTCTCGACGCGAACGAAGCCCGGCATTCCGCCGCGATGCGAAACGTCCACGCCGCGCGCAGCGCCGGCGTTCGGTGATGTATGCGCCGACGCGATGAATAGCGTGTCGGCACGTTCGAGCAACGCGCGGTCCGAGTCCGAAAGTACAGAGCCATTCGTTTGAACGGCCGCTTGCCCCGGCGGTGAGTTGCCGATATCGATTCGTTCAGGTGTGCGAGCCTGGATGAATCGGGCGCAGTTTCCAAAGCTTTGACTGACGCTCACGGTCAACGCAACGTCTGTCAATGCGACAACGACGCCATTGATCCGATTGCGACGGCGCGTCGGCAGTTCGATGCCCAGGCCGCCGAAGAAGGCACCGGGGTACCACGCACCGTCCAGCGGATCGCCGGGGAGGGTGGTTCCGGCCACGCGAAGCGTCCGTGGATCCGGTGACGACACGAACCCGGGCTGCCCGATTCGCATCGTCGCCCAGGGTTGCCCGAACCGATCGGTGCCACCGACGATCATGAAGGGCAACTGCTCGTAGAACTGACGGTGTTGGTCGGGCATATGATCGCGGATACCGCGTCGGCCGGCAGCATCCGCTGCCTCGCGAACGCCGGCGCGGCTTTGAGCCGCGAGCTCGCCTTCGTGAAACGGCGACCCGCCGCCGGGTCCGCCTGGCGCCGCAGCGCTATCGATTGCAGTCATCGCTCGGCTCCAAGGTAATCACGGACGCTCGGGCGCCGCGTTCGCCAACAGCCCCGCCCGCGTCGTTGGCATTGGAACGAATCCTGGCAATGCCTCGACGCGGCGTAGCCAGGCGCGTAGATGCGGATACGGATCGAGCGACACGCCGCCTTCCGGCGCATGTGCGATATACGAATAGGCCGCGATATCGGCGATCGTTCGATGATCGCCAATTGCGAAGGGCTTCGACGCCATTTCTTTTTCGATGACATCGAATAGTTTGACGGCGACCGCTTTTGCGGCTTCCCAATCCAGCTTCGCGTCGAACACCGTGACCAGACGCGCGGCGCATGGCCCGTAGGCGATCTGTCCCGCAGCCAGCGAAAGCCATCGTTGCACGGCCGCGGCGCCTTTCGGGTCGCTGGGGAGCCACGACTCGTCGCCGTAGGTCTTCGCGAGGTAGACGAGGATCGCGTTCGAATCGAACAGAACGAACTCGCCGTCCTCGATCACCGGCACTTGCCCAAAGGGGTTTTTTGCAAGAAATGCCGGGCGACGGTTTTCGCCGGCCGACATGTCGATCTCGATCGGGGCGTACGGCAAACCGAGTAGTTCGAGAAAGAGACGGACTCGGTGCCCATGGCCTGAAAGCCGGGTCGTGTAAAGCCGAATGGGCCGCTCGGGATGCGGTTGCGCAGAGGACATGTGAATTCACTCCATTTCGTATTGACGTCGGCTTGGACGGAATATGCCCAGCGTAACGCAGCCGACTTTTCCAGATAAGATGGATAATGACGGTTTCTCTGTCCACTTAAAGCGAACAGCGATGGCGAATCTTCGTGAAGTGAACTTGAACCGCCTCGTCGTCTTCGTGGGGGTAGTCAATGCCAAGTCGCTGACGGGGGCTGCGGCGCGCCTGGGTATGGCAAAGACGATGGTCAGTACGCACGTTCAGCGGCTTGAGGCTGAGCTCGGCATCAGTCTGTTGACGCGTACGACCCGCAGCCTGAACCTCACCGAGGCGGGCCGCCGCTTTTACGACGCCGCTCGCGACATACTTCGCGCAACCGAGACGGCGATCGACGAGATCGCAAGCGACAACGCCGCATTACGGGGGACGTTGCGCGTCAGTGCGCCTGTCGACTATGGCGCGTTGGTGGTCGCGCCCGCTCTGGTCGCGCTGCGGCGCGCCCACCCGCAGCTCGGTATTCAACTGCTCAGCGATGACCGCTATGTCGATCTGGTTGCGGAGAACATCGATGTCGCCATTCGGCTCGGAAAGCTGGCGGATTCGAGTTACCGATCGATCCGGGTCGGCAGTTATGTATGCTGGCCCGTTGCCTCGCCGGAATTCGTGGCGGAGCACGGCCCGGTACGAAAACCCGAGGATCTCGCACGATTGCCGTTGATCGCGGCGTCGGCGCTGAGGCGGCCATTGACGTTCGACCTCGTCAATAGCCACGGCGTGAAAAAGCATATCCGCTGCCAAAGTGCGATCGCCGCCAATACGGCACCGGCCTGCCGTGCCGCAACGTTGGCGGGTGGCGGTTTCGCGGTGCTGACGGATTTCTCGATCGGGGCCGACATCAACGCGGGCAGGCTCGTGCGGCTGTTGCCGGGTTGGCAGACGCCGACGGCCGACATTCGCGCGGTTTTTCCGCCTTCGGACCGCATCTCCGCCAAAGCGCTCGCGCTCGGGCAGATGCTGAGACAAGCGAACGATCTTTAACCGTCAGGGCTTTGCGGTGCGCCGTGGCCGCTTGCGCTTGACGGTGTGTTCCTGTTCCTGGCCGTTGCCGTCATTCAGTCCTTCCGCCGTCGTGGGCAAGTTATGGGCATCCAGCCATGACGGACGTTCGGCATACATTTCCTCGATCAATTGTTTGACGAGAACGAGGTATTTCGAGTTGTCGTTGACGCGGTGATTGAAAATGACGGGCGAGGTTGCGCGATCGCTGTCCAACAGCCGGTAATGCACGTCGCGGCGCATTTGCCGCGCCGACGAGGGAATCACGCAAACACCAAATTCAGCTGCGACGAGCCCCAGCGCGGTCTGGATTTCGCGCACCTCCAGCACTTCCCCAAGTTGGACGCCGTGACCGTTCAGCGTGCTCAATACCTGGTCCGCAAAGCTCGGGCGCGGCTCTTTCGGATAGACGATCAGCTTTTGTCCGTCGAGTTCCGTGGGGGGCAGCGGCATCGACGTGTGCGCCATGGGTGAGCCCATCGGTAGCGCCACCGCCAGACGCTCCTCGCGCAGCACGATGCCCGTCACGTTCGGATCGCTGTGGCGCACGCGACCGAAGCCGATATCGATGCGGCCTTCCTTCAAAGCCTGGATCTGTTGGACCGACATCAGTTCGACCACCTGTATGTCGAGCTCGGGTGCGTGTTCGCGCAGCTTGCGCATGAGGGTGGGCAACCCGCCGTAAAGCGTGGAGGCGACAAAGCCGATCGACAAAACGCTGCGCTGATTGAGACCCACACGTCTTGTCGCGGCCTGCATCTGCTCGACACGTCCCAGCACCTGCATCGCTTGCTCGTAGAACAGACGGCCGGCCTCGGTCATCTGCACCGGGCGGCTATGGCGAATCAACAGTGAAACGCCCAGCTCTTCCTCGAGCAATTGAATTTGCCGGCTCAATGGAGGCTGCGCGATATGCAGTTGTTCGGAAGCACGCGTGAAATTGCGCTCGCGCGCAACGGCAATGAAATAACGGAGCTGGCGCAGGTCCATGGGGAAGCCTCAAAGTCGGTCCAACTTGTCCATACCGATCGGGTATGTTGCGCCGCAATACCCAGAATAAATAGCCTACAGCGCATGTTCCATATCTTAAAGGTATCGAACTCGATAAAAAAGGTGTTGGACGCTGTTGAGAGGCGGGGCGTATAAAACCACTCCATGAACTCCACTCGCACTGCATCCGCCATGTCTGTTCCGACGATCCAACGCATCGAAACCCGCCTTGTCGATCTGCCGACGATTCGCCCCCACAAGCTCTCGGTTGCCACGATGTACGGGCAGACGCTGATGCTCGTCAAGCTCTATTGCAGCGATGACGTGGTGGGCATCGGGGAGGGGACGACCATTGCCGGAATGGCCTATGGCCCCGAAAGCCCGGAGTCGATGAAACTGGCCATCGACGCTTATCTGGCGCCCGCGATGATCGGGAAGGACGCGACCCGCATCGAGGCGCTGATGGCGTATCTCGGCAAGCTCGTCAAAGGCAACCATTTCGCCAAAAGCGCGCTCGAAACGGCGCTGCTCGACGCGCATGGCAAACGTCTCGGTGTATCCGTGGGCGATTTGCTCGGCGGACGTCGGCGCGAACGCCTGCCGATCGCATGGACGCTGGCATCGGGCGACACCGCCCGCGACATCGACGAAGCGCACAAGATGCTGGACATGCGTCGGCACAGGGTCTTCAAACTGAAGATCGGTGCGCAGGCGATCGACGCTGACATCGAGCACGTCGCCGAAATCAAGCGGGCACTGGGCGAGCGCGCCGCGGTACGCGTCGACGTCAATATGGCCTGGAGCGAAACGCAAGCGGCGCGCGCCATTCCTGCACTTGCCGACGCCGGTTGCGAACTCGTCGAACAGCCGGTGTCTTCCGCCGCTGCGCTGGCGCGTCTCACGCGTCGGTTCCCCGTCGCACTGATGGCCGACGAAATCGTCCAGGGGCCGAAAAGCGCGTTCGATATTGCCAAACGCGATGGCGCGGATGTGTTCGCCATCAAGATCGAGCAATGCGGCGGGCTCTTCGCGGCACAGCGCGTGGCCGCGATCGCCGATGCCGCGGGTATCGAGCTTTATGGCGGCACGATGCTCGAAGGTGCGTTCAGCACGATCGCATCGGCCCATCTCTTCGCGAGCTTCGACAATCTGCAGTGGGGAACCGAGCTGTTCGGACCGCTGTTGTTGACCGAAGAGATCCTGCGGCAACCGCTCGATTACAGCGACTACGAACTGACCGTGCCCACCGGTCCGGGTCTCGGCATCGAACTGGACGAAGCCGCGATTCAGCGCTTCACGCGCGACGGGTTGATGAAAGTCACGAAATCATCCTGACACCCCACATCTGGCAAGAGGACGTTGAACATGCTTTTCCATGTACGAATGGACGTGAGTCTGCCCGTCGATATGCCGGCCGATGTGGCCGGCGAACTCAAAGCCCGCGAGAAGGCGTATTCGCAGACGTTGCAATCGAGCGGTAAATGGCGGCACATCTGGCGCCTCGCCGGCGAGTACGCGAACTACAGCGTTTTCGATGTCGAGAGCAACGCCGAGCTGCACGACATCCTGATCGGCCTGCCGCTTTTCCCCTACATGAAGATTTGCGTGACACCGTTGTGCCGGCATCCGTCGTCGATTCGCGACGGCGACGCTTGACGTTTTTTTCAAGGGCGGGCGCGTGCGAAACCAGGCTTACCCGAAAACTATCTGGATGGAGACAACCGTCATGACCACCAAAGTGTTCGATACGAAGGAAGTACAGGACTTGCTGCGAGCCGCGTCCAACGTGGACGGCAAGAACGGCGATGCCCGTTTCAAGCAAATCTTCCAGCGCCTGCTCAGCGATTTGTTCAAGGCCATCGACGACCTCGATATCACGCCCGACGAAGTGTGGGCCGGCGTCAACTATCTGAACAAGCTCGGGCAGGACGGCGAAGCGGCGTTGCTCGCCGCGGGCATCGGCCTCGAGAAGTATCTCGACATCCGCATGGACGCGGCGGACAAGGCGGTGGGCATCGAGGGCGGCACACCCCGTACGATCGAGGGCCCGCTTTATGTTGCGGGTGCTCCGGTGCGCGATGGCGTTGCCCGAATCGACATCGATCCCGATTCGGGTGCGGGCCCGCTCGTCATCCGAGGCACGGTCAGCGGCGCCGACGGCAAGCCGGTGGCAGGTGCGTTGGTCGAATGCTGGCACGCCAACTCGAAGGGCTTTTACTCTCACTTCGACCCGACCGGCGAGCAAAGCGAGTTCAACCTGCGCGGCGCGGTCAGAACGGGCGCCGACGGCAAGTACGAAATCCGCACGCTGATGCCGGTGGGCTACGGCTGTCCGCCGCACGGTGCGACGCAGCAGTTGTTGAATGCGTTGGCACGGCACGGCAACCGTCCGGCCCATGTGCACTTTTTCGTGACCTCGGAGCACTGCCGCAAATTGACGACGCAGTTCAACATCGAGGGCGACCCGCTGATCTGGGACGACTTCGCCTATGCCACGCGCGAGGAGTTGATTCCTCACGTCGTCGAAAAAACAGGGGGGCTCGCGTTGGGCCTGAAGGCCGACTCATACAAGGAAATCGAGTTCGATTTCGTGCTCACCCCGCTGGTGAGCGGCAAGGACAATCAGATCGTCCAACGCCCGCGGGCCGCGGCCACGGCGTGAACGCAGGGAGAGCCAATATGTCCGCCATCGTCGATACCGCCAACGAACTCGATCGCCTGCTGTCCACCGCCGTACAGGACGACAAGCAGGCCGGCATTTTCCGTTGCCGCCGCGATATCTTCACCCACGCCGGTTTGTTCGAACTGGAGATGAAGCATATCTTCGAAAACAACTGGGTCTATCTGGCTCATGAAAGCCAGATTCCGAACAGCAACGATTACTACACCACCTGGATGGGCCGACAGCCCATCGTCATCACACGCGACAAGAATGGCGAGCTGAACGCAGTCATCAACGCATGCGCACACAAGGGTGCAATGCTGTGCCGGCGCAAGCACGGCAACAAGGGCAGCTTTACCTGTCCGTTTCACGGTTGGACTTTCTCGAACACAGGCAAGCTGCTGAAGGTGAAGGATGAGAAGACCACGCAATATCCGCCGCAGTTCAACACCGCGGGATCCCACGACCTGAAAAAGGTGGCGCGTCTCGAGAGCTATCGCGGTTTTCTGTTCGGCAGCCTCAACGCGGACGTTCAGCCACTCGCGGATTACCTCGGCGCGGCCACGGTCATCATCGATCAGATCGTCGATCAGGCGCCGAACGGTTTGGAGGTCTTGCGCGGCAATTCGTCCTACATCTACGAAGGCAACTGGAAGATGCAGATGGAGAACGGTTGCGACGGCTATCACGTCAGCACCGTGCACTGGAATTACGCGGCGACGATGGGGCGGCGCAAGGAGGGTGGCACGCAGGCCGTCGATGCGAACAGCTGGTGCAAATCCATTGCAGGTGTGTACGGGTTCGACCATGGCCATATTCTGCTGTGGACCAGAACGATGAATCCGGAGGTACGCCCCGTCTATCGGCACCGCGACGAGATCAAGGCGCGCGTCGGTGAAGCGAAGGCCGAGTTCATCGTCAATCAGACGAGAAATCTCTGCCTGTATCCGAACGTTTTCCTGATGGATCAGTTCAGTACGCAGATCCGTGTGGTCCGGCCAATCAGCGTGGACAAGACCGAGGTCACGATCTTCTGCTTCGCACCGAAGGGCGAGGACTCGACCGATCGCGCAACGCGCATTCGCCAGTACGAGGATTTCTTCAACGTCACCGGCATGGGCACCGCCGACGATCTCGAAGAGTTTCGTGCCTGCCAGACAGCTTATGCGGGCACAACTGCGAAATGGAACGACCTTTCGCGCGGCGCGCCGTTGTGGGTGGAAGGCCCCGACGAAAACGCGAAGAAGATGGGATTGATGCCGCATATCTCGGGCGAGCGCAGCGAAGACGAGGGGCTCTTTGTCTGTCAGCACGAATACTGGGTGCGGGTCATGCGCGATGCATTGAACAAGGAACGAGAGGAGGCATCGGTATGAGCTTCGACTACCGTACCGTCTGCGACGTGCTTTACCGCGAGGCGCGCTTGCTCGACGACCGCCAGTGGGACGAGTGGCTCGCTTGCTATACCGGCGACGTGACCTACTGGATGCCGGCGTGGGACGATGACGATCGGATCACGGACGACCCCGAGCGTCAGATTTCGTTGATGTATTACGGGGACCGCGGCGGTCTGGAAGACCGCGTGTTCCGCATCAAGACCGAGCGCAGCGGTGCGTCGACACCCGAACCGCGGACCAGCCATTACGTTGCCAACGTGGAAGTGCTGGCCGAGCGCGGCGATGAATTGGACGTGCGCTACAACTTTCACACGCTCAGCCATCGCTATAAGGTCACCGATCAGTTCTTCGGCACGATGTTCGTCACGTTGAGACAGGTCGACGGGCAACTGTTGATCTCGTCCAAGAAGATCGTATTGAAGAACGACTATATCCGTCAGGTGCTCGACGTCTATCACGTCTGAGATTCAGAGCCTGGCGAACAACATGGGAGTGAAGGAGGTTCCATGTCAAGCTATAACATTGCGCTTAACTTCGAAGACGGCGTAACCCGCTTCATCGAATGCAAGGCCGGCGAGAAAGTGCTCGATGCCGCCTTTCGCGCGAAGATCAATCTGCCGATGGACTGCGCGGACGGCGTATGCGGCACCTGTAAATGCCGCGCCGAAAGCGGCCGTTACGACCTCGGCGACGACTACATCGAAGACGCGTTGAGCGAGGACGAAAAGCGCAATGGGCTCGTGCTGGCTTGCCAGATGGTGCCCGAGAGCGATTGTGTGATTGCGGTGCCCGCGTCTTCCTCGGGATGCAAGATCGAGCAGAGCCGGTTCACCGCGACCGTGGCGAAGGTCGAGCCTCACAACGATGCCGCGGTCGTACTGGAACTCGATGCGGGCGTGAGCGCGCCAGTGTTTCTCCCGGGGCAGTACGTCAATATCGACGTGCCGGGTAGTGGGCAGAACCGTTCCTATTCATTCTCGTCGGCTCCGGGCCAATCGACGATCAGCTTTTTGATCAAAAAGATTCCCGGTGGAGTGATGAGCACGTGGCTCGAATCCGCACAGCCGGGCGACAGACTGGATCTGATCGGGCCGTTCGGCAGCTTTTATCTGCGGGAGCCGCAGCGGCCGTTGCTCTTCCTTGCCGGCGGCACGGGCCTCGCACCGTTCCTCTCGATGCTGGAGGTGCTGGCGCGCGGCGATTCACAGCGCAAGGTGCATATGGTCTACGGGGTCACGCGGGATCTCGATCTGGTGAAGGTGGATGCGATCGAGGCGTACACGGCAAGGCTGCCGCATTTCAGCTATGCGACCGTGGTGGCCGATGCGGTGTCGAGCCATCCGCGCAAGGGATGGGTGACGCAACACATTCCGGCCGACGCGCTCAACGGCGGCGACGTCGACGTCTATCTATGCGGGCCGCCGCCGATGGTCGACGCGGTACGCAAGCATTTCGACGACAACGGCGTGAGGCCCAGCAGCTTCCATTACGAGAAGTTCACGCCCAACGCAAGCGCGAGGGCAGTATGACCATGCAGCGATTCGCAGGCAAAGTGGTGGTCGTGACGGGCGCGGCGCAGGGTATCGGTCGGGGTGTCGCGCTGCGTGTGGCTGCCGAAGGCGGCAAAGTCGTCCTGGTCGATCGCGCCGATTTCGTTGCGGAAGTCGCAGCGCACGCGCCCGAGGCGAGCGCGGCCGGCTTCGTCGCGGATCTGGAGACCTACGAGGGCGCTCGAGCGGCGATGGCGTTTGCGGCGCAACGGTTCGGCGGCATCGACGTGCTCGTCAACGGTGTGGGCGGGGCCATCCGCATGCGTCCGTTTGCGCAGTTCGAACCGGCGCAGATCGATGCGGAAATTCGTCGTTCGTTGATGCCCACACTGTACGCGTGCCATGCGGTGTTGCCGCATCTGCTTCGGCGCGGTCGAGGCACCATCGTCAACGTTTCGTCGAATGCGACGCGTGGCATTCGACGCGTGCCGTATTCGGCCGCGAAGGGCGGCGTCAATGCGCTGACTCAGTCGCTGGCAATGGAATATGCGGAGCACGACATACGGGTGGTGGCGACGGCGCCCGGCGGGACCGAGGCACCCGCCCGGCGCGTCGCACGCAATCCGGAAGGCGATAGTGCGCAGGAACGCATCTGGATGAGCGAGGCCGTGCGGCAGGTCAACGAATCCACGTTCCTCAAGCGCTACGGCACGATCGAAGAACAGGTCGCGCCGATTCTGTTTCTGGCTTCGGATGAGGCCAGCTATATCACCGGCACCGTTTTGCCCGTTGCGGGCGGCGATACCGGTTGAGCCGCGGCCGGCGGCAGCGGCGCTTATCGGTGGTTTCTGTAGTACTCCCGATTGTAGTACTGGCGGTTGTAATACTGCCTGTTGTAGTACTGACGGTTGTAAAGCTGGTTGTTATAACGCTGGTTCTCGTATTGCCGGTCGTAGTACTGGCGGTTGTAGTAATCCCGGTCGGCGTCCTCACGACTGCGAGCCTGGTCCGCGGTAACGGCGTTCGTGTACCAGTCCACGGGCTGCATACTGGCAGCGGAGATGGGCTGCGCCGGTGCGAGCGAAGCCGACGTTGCAAGGAGCGCGACCAAGGCAGCTTTGGGAAGCACGTGGGGCATGGGCTCGTGGATGTTGCCGTCGAGTGAGATGAAGCTCCATGATCGCGCGGCAGCGAACGGGCCGGATGCACGAATGCGAAGTCATGGTTCGTCGTGCGACGCACGAACCCGCAATCGGGCCAGGGCCTGAATGCGACGATTTTGCCGCGCCGAGGGCTTCGCTGACGATAACCAAAGCGTTATCGATATCCAAAGAAATATTGACTGTCGGGTTTGGTGCGTCCGCCCGTATTCTCGCCACACATTGGTGCATGAGATGCCCCGAAATATTGTGTCGATAGCGAGCGATACGGATGAAAAACGGAGACGGGCAAGGTAAGCGCATTCGATCGTGTCTGGGTGCGTTGTTCGGCATCGCCTTTACGGGTTGGGCGGCGCATGCCGTCCTCGGTATGGACATGGAAACGCCGTTGCTCGTTGCGCCGATGGGCGCGTCGGCGGTATTGCTGTTCGCGGTGCCGGAAAGTCCGCTTGCCCAACCGTGGTCGATCATGGGCGGCAATATCTGCGCGGCGATCGTTGGCGTGGTATGTGCGAAGTTGATCGGCACGCCGATCGTTGCGGCCGCAACGGCGGTGGCCTTGGCCATCAGTGTCATGCTGGCATTTCGCTGCGTACACCCGCCCTCAGGCGCCGTTGCCCTGACTGCCGTACTCGGCGGCCCCGCGGTTCACGAACTCGGTTATCGCTTCGTCTTGGTGCCGATCGCACTGCAATCGGCAGCACTCCTGAGCGCCGCGCTTGCGTTTCACCTGACGATGGGGCACCGCTATCCGCGCTCGTTCAGCGGCGACGCCAGCCATGCGGCGGCCGGACGCTGGGCGAGCCTCTGGCAACGCCTGTCGTCTGTCGTTCAGCGGCGCGGCGGCGCTGAGGATGCCTCGATGCCGGGCGCGAGTGCGCACCGCCATTCGCCCGGAATTGAAGCGTTACTGCACGGCGACGGAGACCGCTTCGCCCTTTCTCGCGGCTGCGGGGAACTCACCTGCGCGGACATCATGTCTGCCCTGCCGCATTCGCCCAGGGTGCCGAACCCGAGTCACTATGACTGTACCGTCCGCACCGATACACCGATCAGCGAATTGGCGCCGCACTTCAAGGATCACGCGTGCGATCGCGTAGGCGTGCTCGACGGCGGCGGCCGGCTCGTAGGGGCGATCAGCCAACTCGATTTGATCTGGGGGCTCTACCGCCAAATGCGAACGCCAGAGGGCATCGCTGCATAACGGAGCAGCTTTGGGCGTCCGCTACGTACCTATTCATCATCATCAATGTTGACGATAAAAAACTTTAACTTTTCCTAATAGATCGACTCCCGCACTATTTGTCCATGCAAGCGGCCTGCAATGCGTGAGCTGCAGGAATCAGAAGCTAGCTGACGAAGTGCCACGCTCGGGCAGCCCGCCCTGGCACTCCAACAAAACTTACCGCTTGAAGGAGACACGCGTGTTCGACGCCGATCGATTGATCGCGCGGCACTGCTGCGAAGGGCGTTCGCTCCTCGCGGTGCTGCACGCGATACAGGACGAAGCCGGTTTCATCCCGCCCGAAGTGGTAACGCCGCTGGCGCGGGCGATGAACCTCTCGCGCGCCGAAGTGCATGGCGTGCTGACGTAC
>Ga0157374_10000224_pt1 | contig 52387 bp, 41 predicted proteins | sample M25metaG_FD_115308 | JGI IMG/M metagenome (GOLD analysis project Ga0157374, IMG submission 115308) | Miscanthus rhizosphere microbial communities from Kellogg Biological Station, Michigan, USA - M2-5 metaG | ecosystem: Host-associated > Plants > Roots > Rhizosphere > Soil | place: USA: Michigan...
AAGCGTGAAAGATTGGTCTTCAACACATAGTCTGTAGCGCCGCGTTTGAACGATTCGATTGCACGTTCTTCGCCGATGGTGCCCGACACAAAAATAAACGGCACATCCGGACATTTGGTACGGGCGATAGACAATGCCGACATACCGCCGAATCCAGGGATCGCAAAATCGGCAAGGATAACGTCGGGCTCGAATTCATCTAGCTTACGAATCAAGTCTGCTTCGGTATCGACTCGAACGACCTCCACTTCAAATGCGGCTTGCTGCAGCTCGAATAACTCCAACTCCACATCGTTCGGATCATCCTCCAGCGCCAGAACTTTGATTGTGTGATCCGACTTCGGCGCCGTCTGATTCGAATACTGATCCGGTTTAGCGGCCAGGCCGGTAGCGGTGCTTATTTCCACTCGATCGCGCCCACCGTTCTTTGCCTTGTATAAAGCATCGTCGGCAGCCTTCAGCAATGTCCCCTCGTTCTCCGCATGGTCAGGATAAATCGCTACACCAATGGATAACGTAATAGGTCCGATAGGATGCCCTTCGTGTGAGATTTGAATTCGGCGAACGCCTTCCCGCAATCGCTCGGCTCGTTGCCGCGCAACTTCTATAGGCATATCGGGCATGAGAATCACGAACTCTTCGCCGCCATAACGGCAAATCACATCTTCGCGTCGCACCAATGCAACGAAATAATCGCTTACAGCTCTGAGAACGACGTCTCCCGCAGCATGGCCATAAGTATCGTTGACGCGTTTGAAATGATCGATGTCGGCTAACATGACGCCCAGCGGCCGACGATGTCGTCTTGCCCGCACGACTTCGCGTCGCAATGCGTCTTCCATGAACCGGCGGTTATATAAGCCGGTCAATACATCTCGCAGCGAAGCCTCGCGTAATTGATCGTTGTCCGCTTTAAGCGATTCCTCGGCTTTTTGCCGACGAGTTAATTCCGCTTGCAGCGTTTGATTGGCGGCTTCCAATTCGGCGAACCGTTTTTCCAAAGGCTCGTTGCTGCGAGAAATCCCATTGCTAGTGCGTTCTATAGTGGCCATGGCACGTCGTCTTTTAGTTTCGCGGAAATTACCGATGTTTACTATTGATGACTATAAGCGCTTCCCCCTGAACGGAGCTGATCACTTATTTTTTGCGGCAACCACTAGAGCAGACTTCGACTTAATGTACGGTATCGTTGCCCGCAAATGCGGACGCCCGCTAGGCGTCGCGACGCGGGGGCCGCATTTGGGGGCAACCCTTCGGGCTGAGTTTCTTTGGGGCGCATTGCGTCATTGTTCGTCGCTTGCTTGGAATAACCAAGCAGCGCTCCTCTTGCCTAGCACTGCACCCCAAAGAAACTCAGCGATACCGTACATTAAGTCGAAATCCGCTCTAGCACTGTAAGGCTCTAAAAATTGGGAACATGGCAGCAAAGAAATTCCAGCACACCAATGGCCATAGTGGACGGAGCAAGAAGATTGCTCGGTGGTGTGTCGAAAACCAAGTATGTCTGGTAATCCCGCTATCATAGGACCTATCCCTTAGACCGGAAACTTTGCGTCCTCATCTTTCGATGAGTTTGCCTTTTCAGCACTCGTTTATCGCTATCCGTGAACTGCGCCCGTTTTGCATAACAAAATGATTACAGTACAACTATCGATATTATGTAGGTTATATCACAAAGTGCTCAGTTGGAAGCGTTGTTTGGAGGCAAGGTCCTGCCGCAAGTCAGTTCAACAAATCAAAAAGCTGCTTTCCATAAAAAAAGTAGTCTTTGTTGTACACATGAAAACTGAATTACGGTTTCAGTATCACCTTCACGCACTCTTGTTGCTTATCCCGAAAAATATTATATGCCTCGGGCGCATCATTCAGCCGCATACGATGCGTAATAATAAAGCTCGGGTCGATTTCGCCCTTCTCGATTCGTTCAAGCAGCGGACGCATCGCGAGGATTGAGAATTTTTGGATCGGGAACATTTTCAACCAGCAAATCATTTTTTCCGTACCAACAGTTGGCTCTCATCGTTCCCTCCACATCGAGAATACGCGTGCGACGACGCTGCGTTTGCCGCTAGGTTGGCCTTGCGTGCGAGTAATTTCTCCTGTTTCCAACAATTGCTTAAAACGGCGCAAGTCTTCTTGCAATTGTTCTTCATGACTCTCGCCGAAAAGCTCAGAGGCAATAGCGGTCGATAAGTCCTTTGGTTTGTATGTCATATCGACCTTTACTAACGTGCCACGCCCTCCGATCATTGGTTCGAATCGCGCCGAGCCTATGCGCTCTACATCCTCACTCGCATTGGCGCGCCACGCGATGAGATGATTCGGTATGTCGTGAGAGACTTCACTATCCCATTGCATTGCCTCCCCGTCTTTCGCCCTTCCGATCCAACGCGAGTGCCGATGATCAATCGCCTTTACCGACTCTAGGCGCGACATGAAACGAGGTAAATTTTCTACGTTGCGCCAGAATTCATAACAAGCCTTCGGCGAACGATTGACCCCGATACTCTTTTGCACATGAACGGGATCGCTAGATAGCGATGCTCTTTCTTTAGCAAACGGGTGACGACCGACTCGTTGACTGCAAAGTAAATCCAATGCAGTCACGCCGACCACGGCCGCTGCAGCGCCGACCGCTCTGCCTCGCTGCGTTGCTTGGGACTTCATTGCTAAGCCGAGCAAGGTTAAATCCATCAAGTCGCCCCCCACCCTAGACCAGAGCCATCCCGCCGGTTTACGTTGCGCCAAAATACCGATGCCGCTCGCGATTTCACGTGCGCCCAGCAATCGGATGACACCGCGATGATCGCCAACGCCAATAAGCTTACCAACTCGCTTTGGAGCAATGATTTCAATGATGCCGAGTCCAATGCTGAGCCAACCTAATGCATGTGCAAACTGCTTTTCGCGGACGTTCCGAAAACCAAGCTGCTGCTGCCGCCGCTGGTTAGAACTTCGCATACGCTGGCTGGTCCTCTCGCTATCGCGCTGCGATGCTGCTGGTTGCGTATCTATGGGTGCCGATGAAATCGCCATAATTGCCTACCTCCAAAAAATCGAGCGATACACATTCTCAACAGGTCTGCGCTATGCAATTGCCAATGCTCAAACCGGATGTCGCTATTAGTGATCTTCTAGTAATCTTCGAGCAAGATAGATGCCATTGGCGTTTCGATTAATGCAATGGGAGAGATCAGTGCGAAAAACGACCGATTGAATCGAGTATGACCAACGACCCAATGTAAAAGCGAAAGATGAATCCTCCATTCGATTCCCTACTAAGTTGTAGGGAATCGGTATGAAGGAAAATTTACATTTCGGATGTAAGGCTAGGATAGAACCTTACAGAATGCCGAATAGCTTAAGTACGATAAGCAAAGATAACGGAACGCCCAGTGCCCATAATAGAATTATCTTCATGATTTGCCCCTTAGTATGAATGCCAATGAATCAATTCAAACGCGTTCATATAAAAGCAAATGGCATGCCTGCCATGTTTCATTATTTAAATGAATGACATAACATCATTCGTTTAAAATTTTCACTCGATATCTTGTAAAAAGCGCCTTGAAAAAACACCTTGCTTACACAGCGATTCGGCAAATCATATTGTTTGAGAGGACGTTTACGACGGGAATGATTTGAAAATCATCCCAAAGGCGATGGCAATTCCCAGGACTTCCTTAGAGCGGATTTCGACTTAATGTACGGTATCGCGATGATAGTAGCCTTCGACTAAAGGTTACGAGGAATGGATGAGAACAGAAAGGAACCCGGATTACGCCGCAAAGGGATTAATCCGAGTTCCGCTTACTTTCAAAAGACTAAGTTACAAGCTGCTTGCATCAATTTACGGTGTGCGTCACCGTGCTTGCAGGTGAAGTACCGCCCGCACCGGTACAAGCGAGACGAAACACATGGGTCCCGAGAACGGTGGGACTTGGTGTACACGTGCCGCTGAGCGCGCTAACGCAGGAACCGACCGCTCCCCATGCGCCACCATTGATGGATTTATCCAATACACAGCTAGTTGCATTTTGTGAACTCCATGCCAGCGTGAACGGCGTGCCGGCAGTAGTTGTTGCTGTAGATTGGCTAATTGTCGCAACAGGAGTAGCCGCAGTGATCGTGTGGGTTACTGTTGCTGCAGGTGAGGTCCCACCCGCACCGCTACAAATGAAACGAAACACGTGAGTTCCGAGGATAGTGGGGCTTGGTGTGCACGTGCCACTGAGGGAGCTAGCACAAGAACCAACCGCCCCCCATGCGCCACCATCAATGGATTTATCCAATACACAGCTAGTTGCGTTTTGTGAATTCCATGCAAGCGTGAACGGCGCGCCAGCAGGTGTTGTTGCTGCGGATTGGCTAATTGTCGCAACAGGAGCGGCAGATGCGGTGACTACATGGCTTACAGTGGCTGCGGAAGAAACGCCGCTCGTATTGGTACAGGTTTGACGAAATACGTGTGTCCCAACAACCGTAGGACTTGGTGCACATGTGCCGCTAAGTGAACTCGTGCAAGAGGCAACCGCACCCCATGCGCCACCATTGATGGATTTATCCAACACGCAACTGCTTGCGTTTTGTGAACTCCAAGAAAGTGTGAATGGCGCACCGGCAACCGTTGTTGCTGTGGATTGGAAAATCCCGGTTGCGGGAATGCGAGGGAACACTGTAAAACTTTGTTGAACATTAACGGCGGCATTAAAGTTGCCATCTCCGATCAGCGTTGCTTGACTGGCCAACGATGCTCGAACCGTGCAGATCCCTTGAGCTAAAAGTGTAACCGTATTGCCACTTACCGCGCAGGTGGACGGAGTTGTCGAGGAAAATACCACCGCGAGCCCGGATGACGCGGTCGCACTTACGGTGAAAGGCGCATTTCCAAGCGTCTTGCTGGCTAATGCGGCAAAAGCGATCTTTGGATTAACGCTAGGGTTGCTATCAGAACTAGCGCTACCGCAATAGGCACTTCCGTCTACGACTTGCTGTGTTCTATCAACGACCATTCTCCAGGCATTGGCGTTGTACTTAATACACACCTCCGCGCCCTTAGAACCATCGACATCTTTAGGAGGCGTGTTCACATTCCATGGCTCGGTATACGGGCGAACAAACCGTCGAGCAAAGTCGACAACATGAACCTTTCCCGTATAAAACCCGGTTGGCGTCATCACTACCAGCTCTTTACCCAGCCGGCCGTCGGTATCTATTAAATAATGCGCCTGCAACTGATTATTGACGTATCCAGCATCATAAGTATTAGCGAGATAAAACCCATACGCGCCATTGTCGACGTACTCGTTGACCGACGAAAACTGAGTGTTGAAGTTGAGCTCTTTGAGGACGGCATGATCTTCATTGCCACCATCGAGATTGTCTACACCTAGAAGCGTGCTAAAAACAGAAACACGTACGGGCGGCTTTTGAATATCCCAATAGGAAGTGGGGACTCTAAGGGAGTACAACTCGGAATAAGACACTCCCATTTTAAGAGCGACTATCTCTTTTCCTGCATGAGTAGGATCGGTCTCCGCAACAACCCACGTCATAGCAATTCCGAGCGGAACGGTCCAGCCGGAGAACTGTTGAGAAGCGTCATCTATCGCAATAAAGTAATGAGCCCCCGCGAAGCACCCGTTGTAAAACAATACTTCGTTGCCAGGAATTCCATTCAAGTCATCATCTTTGTCGATAAGCGTTAGACAACTGGCCGGTATCGGCTGAGATGGTGTAGACGACGTAGCGTTCGTAGACAACGCATAAGTGTGTTTGGATTGCGTTATCCGATTTGTTATCACTACCTGGTTATTTAAAAACTCCACGTTTAGCGGATCAGCAAATTTTTCACGAGAGATTGAACGGGTGAACGGAGTCCCGTTGATGTTGCCCGTCATCGTGCCGGCTTCCGGCCCGATGAAATTGAAAGTGATTTGTCCTACATTGTTAACGACTTTACCTGCACCGTTCCAAGGAGCAGTCAACGGCGAACCGCCGGTAACCCGATAAAGAACACCGGTACAGGAAGTGCCAACGACCGGGCAACTTGATGCGACATACCACACGGGAGTGCCATCTATTTCGTAGGTATACCAAGCGGCGAATATCATCCCGTATTGCTGAGTAATCGCGACGCCCCAGCCGGACTCGTTCGCGTTCCACCACATGTCCGTATAATCGATCGCAGGTGGGGTCGCGCCGGTGGCAAAAATTTCCGGCGTGATATTTTTGAAGCCATGCACACCGTTTATAATGAAGTCAAACGTACCATGACTCGCATCAGAAAACGTTAAAGTCCCCGTTCCCACTTTGCTTGTCACTTTGTTATCGCCATTCCACGCCACGGTGGGGGATGTGCCTCCGATAACCTTGTAGATATCGCCGGTACAAGTATTGGTGCTAGTTGATAAGGGGCAATTGGAGATCACATACCATATAGGCTGACCGGTGTCCGTGTAAGTAAATTGTGCTGCAAAAATCGTGTTGCCATGCTGCGTAATAGTCATTCCCCAACCGGACTCGTTGGGATTCCACCATAGTCCTTGATAAGAAGTACCAGCCGCAAAGGCTGATACGGCACTTCCAAACAGAAGCAGTGTTCCAAAAATTAATGCATGAGACCACTTCCTTAGATGCAGCATACAACTCTCCCTTTAGTGAATTGCCTGTTCTAGGTCTTCCAGGTATCGGTGCTATTATCATTATCGATTTCAAGACATCCGAATTTCCGGATAGCAGCTGGAGTGGCAGGTGATAGCGCGTAAAATTTTTGTTGATAAGTTTTTCCCTCGCGCTTCGATACTGTTGAGGGAGTTGCCATCACAAAAACAGAAATGAATTTGTAGAATTGACTAACGCAACTTGCAACGTTTTCTCTTAATCTTTTTGCGATGTGATAATAATTAGCCGCGCGATCACCGTATATACTCCTAAAGTATTAGAGAAGTCGCGGTTTGAATGTGATAGCACTACTGATTCGACATTGCGGCAATGGATATTTCACAAGCATCGCGTTTAAGCTTTTCATTCCGAGCGATGCAAAAAATCCGCTGCATAACGCATATAAATCAGTACCACCCATAACATAAAAAAACAAATTCCTCATTCATTCAGAATGACAATCCGCTTTTCTCAATGTGGCCGGCTACTGTTTATCTGCCGTGGTGAGTTTGATAGAGATCGAGGGAGGTTACATACACCCTCATCCCATAGGTGGGATAAGGGCTGGAGATAAAGATGAAGATAACGTGGATGTTCAACATGGCAAGCAGCTATAGGCAGCCCGCCATGTTTGTTCAATATACTAACGATCAAACAAATCGCTAGCCTTTTCGGAGGACATCTGCGACTCGCTTAATCGATAAGACATTTGCAAGCCGTGAAATTGACCGGTAATCGGATTCGACTGCGCTGTCGGTATCGAGGCCGATGAGCGTGATTTATCATGCTGCATCGACTCCACTGCCGGCCACAATGCAACGCCGGCAATGGCAGCCCCCGCTACGCCGGCTGTAGCCAATTGCAACCAAGTACGATGCTTCGCCGACGTTTTCCTGTATTCGACTTGAGTCGGTGCCTTCGCCAACAATGCCTCGGCACGCTCACGCCAACTGTTAGCATCGTCGCCCAACTCTGTAAGACGTGCGATCATCGCTTGCGCTGCTGTGGCCGCTAGCTCGCGTTCACGCGCCTCTCTCAGCCGCGCAGCTTTTGCCGACTCCGTCGCCTTTGCCGCTGCTTCGGCGTGCTTGCGAGCCGCTTCTAAAGCTTGCTGCTCGGTCGCATCAAGCGCCACTTTGGCGACAGTTGCCTCGGCTTCCGCTGCGATGCGTTGCTTCGCTTGTTCCGCCGCTTCTTTGTCGGCGGCAGCCCGTACTAACAAGCTGGCACTTAAAGCTTCTTCAGCTTGCCGTTTTTCTTCCGCAGCCAGCAGCATCTGTTGCTCAGCGGCGATGCGCATTTCTTGTACACGAGCAAGTTCGTCTTCTTCCTGGAAACGTTTTTCCGAAGTCTCGATTAATTTCTTCTCGGCGGCACAACGTACATCATGGGCGATTCGCGCATCTCGCTCCGAGTGTTCCCGAGCGCGAATCAATTCGGTTTCTCGCTGTTCGGCCTTAACGCGTGCTTCTGCTTCCGCCTTGGCGTTACGTTCAGCGGTAAGTTTTTCTTCTACGGCTTGCAACGCGATTTTTTCGGCATCGGCGCGCTCCCGCTCCACTTCAGCCAATTGAGTTGCATCTCGTGCGCGAGCTTCGGCAGATTCCGCCAGCTTTTTCTGTAATTCCACCCGCTCGGTCGCGATCCGCAATTCAGTCTTTTCCGCAGTCTGTTCGGCTTCGATAACAAGGCGTGCTTCGTTTTCAGCACGCTCACGCGCCCGCATGGATTCGATGCGCTCTTGCTCAGCGCGAGCGCGCGCTTCCGCTGCTTCGTTCGCTCGTTGTTCGGCAGCTAACGCTTCTTGCGCCGATTGCAAAGCCGACTGCTCTACAGTGATGCGTACTTGTTCGAGACGAGCTTTGTGCTCGATCGCAGCCAATGCTTGCCGCTCCGTTTCAAGGCGCGCTGCTTCCACTTTCGCCAGCTCGAAGGATTCTCGGGCTCTTGCTTCTGCCGCTTCGGCCAATTGCCGTTGCAGTTCGGCACGCTCCGTAGCAGTCCGGGTTAATGCTTGCTCTGCTTCGCGCGCAGCTTCGCTTGCAGCATAAGCGTCTTGTTCAGCGCGCTCCCGAGCCAGCACCAGTTCGATTTTTTCCTCTTCGGCGGCAAGTTTTGCTTGAATGGCGCTTAACGCCGAGTGCTCGGCTTCTCGCCGTTTGCGTTCGAAAGCGATTTGGCGCTGCAAGGACTCCACCGCTTGCTGTTCGGTGAGTGCTCGTTCGCGTTCTATCTTCGCAAGCTCAGCCGCTTCTACAGCGCGAGCATCGGCCGCATCGGCGGCGGCACGTTGCGCTTGAGCGCGTTCAGTCGCGGCTTGCAATGTTTGCTGTTCCGAATTTCGTTCAGCTTCGCTAGCCAAATAAGCATCGCGCTCCGCCTGCTCTTTTGCACGCATCAGCGCAGTTTTTTCTTCTTCTACGGCAAGTTTGTCCTGCGCTAGTTTCAATGCCGCTTGTTCTGCTTCGGCACGTTCGCGCTCGACAATGATTTGCTGCTGCACTGCCTCCATCGTTTGCTGCTCGACAAGCGCGCGTTCGTGCTCCACTTTGGCCAACTCGGCAGCCTCGGTTGCACGAGCTTGCGCGGCCGCTGCAAATTTGCGTTGCGCTTGTGCTCGCTCCGCAGCCGCATGCAGCAATTCTTGCTCAGCGCTTCGTTGCGCTTCCGTCGCTAAACGAGCCTCATGCTCGCAAAGCTCACGCACGCGCAATAGTTCAGCACGTTCCCGTTCGGCGGATAAACGCATCTCCGCTTCGTTCTTAGCGGTTTGTTCAGCGGCATGTTGATGCTCTATGGCCTCTAATGCCAATTGCTCGGTCTCAACGCGCTCGCGTTCTAAGCGAAGCTTTTCCTGCGTTGCGTGCAACCCGGCTTGCAGGATCTCTGCGCGCTCTTGTTCTGCCTGTGCGAGAGCAACCGCTTCGGCAGCCTTCATCTCAGCCGCTTCGGCGGCACGTCGCTGCCACTCGACTCGTTCGGTGGCCTTATCTAATTCTATTTTTTCCGCGACACTGCAAGCTTCAATGGCTGCATGCGCTTCGCGTTCCGCATCGACTCGCTGCTGCATCAGCTGCGCATGCGCTTTCTCGGCTTCTGCGCGCAAACGTTCGTTGTGCAACTTTTCGTGAATTGCTTGCAATGCTTCTTGTTCGGCAGTCATCCGCTCGCGTTCGACTTGTGCCAATTCGATGGCTTCGCGAGCTTTAGTTTCTGCGGCTTCCGCTGCCGAGCGTTGCAATTGAGCTTGTTCGGCAGCTTTATCGTAAGCAAGTTGCTCCGCTGCCAAACGGGCTTCGATCGACCCATAGGCTTCACGGTCTGCTTGTTCGCGAGCGAGCGCCAATTCGATCTGTTCTTTTTCAACGCGGGCACGCTGTTCGGCTGCCGCGAGCGTGGCCCGTTCTTGCGTTAACTTTTGTTGAATCGCATCGAGCGCTTTTTGTTCAGCGATTGCTCGCGCTCGTTCCACGCGAGCCAGTTCGGTCACTTCATAGGCTTTGAGTTCGGCAACTTCAGCCGCTTTGACTTGAAGATCGGCGCGCTCGGCTTCTTTCTCGAATATCTCTTTGCCGGCTGCATAACGCGCTTCGCAAGCTTTACGAATCACTTGTTCGGTCGCGGCGCGCGCCTCGGCAAGTTCGGCTTCAGCACGTTCGGCTTCAGCACGAGCTAGCGCGGCCATGCGAGCATTTTGTTCTGCCGCCGCTTTTTGCTGTAAAGCATCCAGCGCTTGCTGTTCGGCTTCGGCGCGTTCTTTTTCGATACGCGCCAGTTCGGTTGCTTCGTTGGCTTTTTTCTGTGCGATCTCGGCAGCCTTGCGTTGCATGGTTGCCCGTTCAGCGGCTTTTTCGAATAGCTGCTTTTCCGCCGCGCGTTTTGCTTCCAACGCGACAAGTGCCTGTTGTTCGGCTTCTGCTCGCGCTTGGTTCACTGCGGCTTGCTCTTTCTCCGCCTGTGTCCGCGCAACAGCAGCCACATGTGCCGATTCCGCCGCAGCCAATTTTTGTTCTATCGCCATTAATGCTTGTTCCTCGATGGCTTTACGTTCTTCTTCGAGACGGGCTAACTCAACCGCTTCTCGCGCCTGTAGCTCGGCGGCTTCAGCCGCTTTACGTTGTGCGTCGGCTTGCTTCGTAGCCGCTTCGAGTGCGGCTTGCTCAGCCGCATGGCGAGCGGCGCTCGCTGCCGCCGCTTCCCGTTCGGCTTGCTCACGCGCCCGCGCCAATTCCATTTGCTCTTGTTCGATACGGCGCCGTGCCTCTGCCTCGGCACTAGCGGCTTCTTCCGCTTGCAACTTCTCGTTAAGCGCTTGCAAAGCCTGTTCTTCGGCCATGGCGCGCGTACGCTCGAGCTGTGCCAGATGAACGGCTTCACGGGCTTTTTGCATCGCTGCGTCAGCGGCGCGCCGGTGCATTTCAGCCTGTGTCTTCGCATAGTCGAGAACCAACTCTTGCGCTGCGCATTCTTCTTCCCGTGCCTTACGGGCAATCGCATCGGCCTCTTCGCGCGCCTGCATCATTTCGGCGTATTCGTGATCGGCCCGAGCCCTGGCTTCGGCTTCCACGCGCGCAGTTTGTTCGCTGGCTAGTTTCTCCTGAGAGGCTTCGAGCGCCCTTTGTGCCGCGTCGGCGCGGACTCGTTCGGCTTCTAATTGTTGTTGCTGCGTTTCCAACGCCATTTGCTCTGCGCGGACTCGCAAGCGTTGCACGCGTTCCAACTCGATGGCTTCGCGTGCCTTCGCTAAAGCGGTTTGCGCTGCTTTACGTTGCAGCTCGGCCTCTTCAGTTGCTTTTAGTAGTGCTAATTGTTCTGCCGAACTTTCGGTTTCCCGCGCAATGCGCGTGATGCGCTCAAGCTCTTGTCGGCTGAGAAGTCCCTCGGAGGGAGCCTTGGCTTCGGTGTAATGGTAAGAGCCTGCCGTTGTTGCTTCATCAGCGTTGGCGGAAAACGCGACCCGCAGAGGAGACTTTCTTGTCTCCTGTTTCTTTTCCATGGTGGACTCCCCGGTTAGTCAGCCATTCCGACGGGGCCTATGTTACGGCATTAATCGGAATTTCTTAAGGGGAATTATGAGAATTTTGTAGTCAAATCAATCACGGAAAAGAGCGGTAAAGACCGTCTATTTTTATTTGCGTTATGAATAACGCGACTATCACGCTTCTCTTCCGATGGAGAAGAAGCACGATAGAAATAGAAAATCACTTGACCCGGAAACGGTTGATCTCCCTCTGCAGGATGCCAGATAAACGCTCTAATTCGCTCGCGGTAGTAGCAGACTCTGCGACCGCAGCATGATTGTTGTTGGCCATTTGCGCGATACGTTCGACATTTCGAGCAATATCGGTATTCGCTACACTTTGTTCTTTCAACGCAACAGAAATATCTCCGATAACTTGCACGACGTGGGCAGTGCCTTGGCTCACTTGGCCCATCGAATCGCCCGCCTTATGCACCATCTCCACGCTTCCGCTCACTCGCGCGACACCCTCTTGCATGCTGGAGACGGCGTTGGTCGTGCCGGTTTGAATAGAAGTGATCATCCCGCCGATTTCCTGAGTGGCAGTGCCGGTACGTTCAGCAAGCTTACGTACTTCGTCAGCTACCACAGCGAATCCTCTACCGCTTTCGCCCGCACGGGCCGCTTCGATGGCAGCGTTCAACGCCAGCAAGTTAGTCTGGTCGGCGATTTGCTTAATGACATTTACAATAGCGCTGATTTTTTCCGATTGCCTGCCTAGCTCTTCAATCACTTCCGCCGACTTATTTACTGTGCTGGCCGTGGCGGCCATTTCATTTACCGCTGCGTTAACGATCTCGTTTCCCTGTAACGACAACGCTCCCGACTTTTCAGAAATCTGTTGCGCTTCGTGGGCATGCCGGTTGATTTCGTCAACGCTGACAGTCATTTCTTCCACGGCAGCCGCCATACCCGCAGCCGCCTCGCTTTGTTCAGCGGAGCCACGTGATACTTGCTGCGAGGAGGCAGCCAAGCGCGCAGCCGCGGTGGAAACATTCGTCGCCTCGGTTCGAATATTGCGAATCAACTGACTTACTCCGTCGATCATATGGTTATAACGATCGGCCACTATTTGGAGTTCATCTTTTGCAATCACATTTATATGCATCGTTAAATCGCCCGAGGCCGTACGTTCGGCACCCTGTATTAACGACCGCAAGCCGGACATGATTGCCAAATAAGCGCCAATCGCGAAGTAGGCAAACAATATGACCGCCAATAACGCTATTCCCATTTCCACATAAAACTGCGACTGCGCTTTAGCCAGACGAGCATTCAGTAGATTCTCCAACGCCGGCAAAAATAGTTCATCAATCTGGCGATACCCTGAATCTATCGATTCCGTAATTTGAGTGAAATAGGTATCGGCGGAAGTAGAGAACTTTCCTGAGATGATATCGGCATTAACAAGCAACATCAGCCGGTCGGTAGCACCGATGAATTCCGGCGTGAAAGCGCCGACTCGAGACGTCAATGAAGCATTCGAGGCATTATAGGTGACTACCTTTTTCAGACTTTCGCTTAAGTCGTCTCGCATTTTGCGTAATACGGCGACATTACTGATGAAATCTCTGCGGCCTTGTTCGTCTAATGAGCGTTTGGTCAAGGCTACGACCCCCATCCCACGCAATCTTCCCAAGCGTTCCAATAGGTCAGGCATTTTTCCTATGGATACGTCCATCGCGTAATAGCTATCCGCGTCGGGGTCCAGTATAAGACCGCTGGTATCTCCCACCAGCGCCAACAACGATAACAAGTCAGTCACGATCTCGGTATGGGCAGCAAGGTTGTCGCTGGGGCTCATATTCATCCCGGCACTACGCACATTCGCCCACTTCTCTTTTACTTTCTTCCAATCGGTTGATATGCCGAGAGCTACGCCATACTTCGCATCTGCCGCATCAAGGCCCTTGAGCGCCGTTTCCACATCCGTTTCTTTAGCGGCACGCTTTCCCTTCATTGACTCAGCCCCGCTCAACGCCCCGGCCGACAGCGCTCGATGCTCTTGAACGTGCTTGATTAAAGTAAGCAGTGGCTTCGCCACCTCCACTCCCATCAATTCGTTCCGGCTAACATCCATTGTGGCGCGGAGATTCTGCGCCAGGGGCACAAATATGAAGAGAATAGCGCCAAGCGATAACGCACCGATAACCGCGAATTTGTACGGATATTTAAGCCGATTCATCAAACTAACGGCTGGCAGGAATAGCGATTCCAATTTATTTAACCCTCCCGGAACTATTATGGCTTGTGGCCAAAATACTCAAATCATCTAAAGTGTTATCGACGATCGTTAGAATTACTTGAGTGTCACCTCGGCAAAAGAACCAGAGTAATCCTAAATAAGTTCTGGCGTTACTCGCGCCATTCGCTTATCTTTGCGTTTTTCCGGCAAGGGTTTTCGATTTGCCGCTTTATGACCGCTCCATTTTATGTCTGAACGGCAACTGATTATCTAGCGAAGACGCTCTCTGCCATCAATCAAAAAGCATGTCATTCCAGATCTTAATTACTCCTTACCATCGTTAAACTCGCCATGGCTCAATACGTTTTTACAATGAATCGGGTAGGCAAAATTGTCCCGCCCAAGCGACAAATTCTCAAAAACATTTCTCTTAGCTTTTTCCCCGGCGCCAAAATCGGCGTGCTCGGATTGAACGGCTCGGGTAAATCCACTGTCTTGAAAATCATGGCGGGCCTGGATAAAGATATCGAAGGCGAAGCTGTGCCGATGCCGAATTTGAACATCGGCTATCTGCCGCAGGAACCGCAACTCGATCCCGACAAAACAGTACGCGAGTCGGTGGAGGAAGGTCTGGGCAGTGTATTCGAAGCACGCAAAAGGCTAGAAGCAGTATATGCAGCCTACGCGGAACCGGATGCAGACTTCGATGCCCTCGCCAACGAACAGGCACAGTTGGAAGCCGTTATCAATGCTGCCGATGGCCATAACGCCGAGCAACAACTGGAAATCGCGGCCGATGCGCTGCGCTTGCCGCCATGGGATGCCAAGATCGGCCATCTTTCCGGTGGGGAAAAGCGACGTGTCGCCCTATGCCGCCTTCTGCTTTCCAAACCCGATATGCTGTTGTTGGATGAACCCACTAACCACTTGGATGCGGAAAGCGTCGATTGGCTAGAGCAGTTCTTGACCCGCTTTCCGGGAACTGTTGTCGCAGTAACCCATGATCGTTATTTTCTCGATAACGCCGCAGAATGGATACTCGAGTTGGATCGCGGCCAAGGCATACCTTGGAAAGGCAACTACAGTTCTTGGTTGGAACAAAAAGAAGATCGACTCAAGCAAGAAGAGTCGGCGGAATCTGCCCGTCAGCGTGCCATCAAGAAAGAACTTGAATGGGTGCGGCAAAATCCCAAAGGACGGCAAGCTAAGAGCAAAGCCCGATTGGCCCGCTTTGAAGAACTCAGCTCGCAGGAATATCAGAAGCGCAACGAAACCCAGGAAATTTTCATCCCCGTCGCCGAACGACTGGGCGATAATGTCATCGAGTTTACAAATGTCAGCAAAGGTTACGGCGATCGATTGCTCATCGATGACTTGAGTTTTCAAATCCCACCCGGCGCCATCGTCGGAATTATCGGTCCGAACGGCGCCGGTAAATCCACCCTCTTCCGAATGATTGCCGGCAAGGAAACGCCTGAGAAAGGCGAAGTCAAGATTGGTCCAACAGTGAAAATCGCCCACGTCGATCAATCGCGCGACGCCCTCGCTTCAAACAAGACCGTATGGGAAGAAATTTCCGATGGTGCCGATATTCTTACCGTCGGCAAATACGAAACGCCGTCGCGAGCTTATATCGGACGCTTTAACTTCAAAGGCGCCGATCAGCAAAAAATCGTCGGCAATCTTTCCGGCGGTGAACGGGGTCGCCTGCATTTAGCTAAAACACTCATCGCCGGCGGCAACGTGTTACTGCTCGACGAACCATCCAACGATCTCGACGTCGAAACCTTGCGGGCTCTCGAAGACGCGCTGCTCGAATTCGCCGGTTGCGTCCTGGTGATTTCCCATGATCGTTGGTTTCTCGATCGAATCGCCACACACATCATGGCTTTTGAAGGGGATTCGCAAGTCGTGTTCTTCAACGGCAACTATCAAGAATACGAAGCGGATAAAAAGAAACGTCTCGGTGAAGAAGGCGCAAAACCCAAGCGCTTGCGTACTAAGCCGCTGATGGCAAAACACGCAGTGTGCGCTAAAAAAGGAATTAAGCGATGACGACTCGGATGCCGACTATTTTTTTCGGCCATGGCAGCCCGATGAATACGCTGGAAGAGAATCGCTACACCCAAGCATGGCAATATATCGGGCAAACATTACCTCGCCCGAAAGCGATTCTCTTCATTTCCGCCCATTGGTATGTGGGGTATACGGCAGTTACTGCTATGGAGACACCGCGAACTATTCATGACTTTCGCGGCTTTCCAAAAGCCTTGGCCGAATTTCAATATCCTGCGCCGGGCAGTCCTTCTCTAGCCGCCAAGATTGCAGATCTACTCCATCCGCTAAATGTTCATCTAGACGAAACTTGGGGTTTGGACCATGGCGCTTGGTCCGTTCTTGCGCATGTATATCCAAATGCGGATGTTCCCGTCGTGCAATTGAGCATAGATCGAACGCAACAGCCGCAATTTCATTACCAGCTCGGCAAGCGCTTGGCGCCGCTGCGCGATGCAGGCATTTTGATTTTGGGTAGCGGCAACATCGTTCATAATTTACGCGCCATGTTGCCCTCCGGCTCCCCGCCTTATCCATGGGCCACGCGATTTCATCAGGCCGTTAAGGATAAACTCCTACACCGACAACATGCCTCTCTTACCGACTACGAGGCACTGGACTCGGAAGCGCTTCTATCAGTGCCGACGCCCGAGCATTATCTTCCGCTCCTTTATATAGCGGCCTTACAACAAGACAATGAAAACATCAGTTTTCCCATCGACGATCTCGATATGGGCTCGATGAGTATGCTCACCGTCGCTATCGGTGAAAACTTTTAACTATGCAGCCTTCAACTTAGCAGCAATAAAATCCGTCGAATAAAAAATGTACGAGCTTCATGCTGATGTCTTGTTCCCCAAGATCGTAAGAGAATTTGCCGTTGTGTGCTTTTGTGCGGAATGGTGCGGCACTTGCCGCGAATATAAAGAAAAGTTTCAGGGGCTAGAGCAATACTTTTCCGATATGGATTTCTTTTGGATCGATATAGAAAGCAGCGCTTCGTGGCTTACGAATTTCGATCCTGAGGATTTTCCTACCATCCTTATTCAACGCAACGAATATGTATTGTTTTATGGGCCAATGTTGCCGCACGAACAACTTCTGCATCGCCTGCTCGATATGTTTAACACACAAACGCTTGAGCAAAGCGCAGCCTACGCAAATCATGAGGAACGGCATCATTGGCAACGAGAGTACGACTTTCGCACGGCGTTAAAACATATCAGCGAATAAATAGAATCTGTCCGCGTACACCCGTAATGCGGACAACTCGCCCTCGCAAGTTCACGAAATATAACAATTGATTTTATTTATCTTTCCCGCGTTAATCTTCTATATAATTACATAATTAGATGCATAGTTATTTCGTCTATTACCATTTATGCGTAGCTGATTTAATAGCAGCTCATTACTTAGCGGATAAATTACAAGAGCGAACATCCGCAAAAAAACTCAAAGACTAACGGTTATTGCTAATAGGACACATCATGTTGTCCTGTGGCCGCAACTGAAAAAGACGCGCGACGCAATTTTCAGACACAAATTAAAGATAGGGGATATACGCCATTTAAACGAGGAGTAAAAAATGAAATGTTGTGTATGCGGAGCCATCAAGGATCTAGTGCGCCTTAATTGCGGCGACGGCATGCATAAGCTCTGCGTTACTTGTAATAACTCTCGATATAACACCCCGATGCGAGATAGTGCAGGACGAGAAATACCCGGCACTCATAATCGAGCATGTCCCATCTGCAATTCCGAGTCGGTAGAACCCGTATATAGAGCAATGGTGTCATACGAAATTAAAAGATTATTGGCGGCTCAGGTCGGTATCACTATTGACCGGTATGAATTTTCTTCGAAGAGACCGCAAGATTAGCCCGTTAGGGTTTTTCATATTTTTAAGTTTTTCTTGCTACGACTTATCTACAAGGCGACGTCATTAATAAGAGCACTTGAATAGCAGTAAATACATTAACTACTCTTTGAACTTCTTAGAAGACTTTTCAGCTTATCTTAGGGCCGGCGGCGCTGTGCTGAGAAACAACTTTAACGTGTTCCATGAATTTATCTGTTGCTTTCACGGCAGTAATACCATGTTCATTTCCTGTTAACTGGACTGCCGCTCCTTCCTTATAGTCCATATCGACTTGGCTATTTTTTACTTCGTACAATTTAGGCGTACTCGAATAATACTTAGAGCGTCTAACAAAATGACTCTGGCTAGGCGCGTCGATGCAGACGGTACAAGTAGGCGTAGCAGGTTTCGGAAGCATGCTTCCCGCCTGCGAAGCGGTCTGCGTGTGCAAACGCAGATGCGCCCTGCAAGGGTGGCAAGGAGACGCAACAACGCCAGGGGCATTTTGTTAGATGCTCTAAGATAGAGGTATGTGTAGCATCCTGATCCTTCATTACCCACAGTTGATTACACAGTTTCTCCTTCTCACCAGATGACATGCTTGCAATGTCTACCGCCCGTTCCTTAGTCGACATATCAGGATCGATACCCCTCTGCTTCTCGGAAGGTGAAATTGGCGGCATATCGAGAGATGAGGAAGAAGGAGGTGGAGGAGACGAGGGATGAGAAGGTGCATTGCTACTATCAGGTTGTCGCGCCCCACGAGAAAACTTGCGGCGAGTCCAGTTGATAAGCTTGCCAAGCTCTTCGCCTATAGCCATGCCCGCTAAAATGGAACCGCTTCCAAGGACGGTACCAGTAACTTTGAGAACACGGCTGATCTTACCGGTGGTCGTAAGGTCTTTCCATCTATTGCCCTTCCTATCATAGTTCCGGATTCCTTTGTATATCTGCCGCCCCATCAGCGCAGCAGTTGATACCCCTATCATCGCAAAGCCTATTGGAAAAGCAGGCGTAAACGAAACGACAATCCCTGCAACAAATGTGGCCGCCGATGCAATCTTAAAAGCTTTGTCAAAAAAGCTTTTTATTTTCATCACAACGTACCAAGATGTTTATCGAGTTTATGAGAGTGGCTCAAATAACAGATTGTCGATTTGTCTAGCCAGTTATCTCTCACAAATATCGGTTATTACGGTTATATTTATCTATGACATGGCAACACAAACGGAAACTGACCTAAATAAGTCTAATCAGCGAATAGCTATTAACTTTGACAGGACAACAAGCTCATGCGGCTGTATAATGGCCGTTACTTTTTTCAATCGGTTCAATTGATTAGGTCTATGACAGCGTTTTCTACGGAGCGCGTTCTCTCCGTCCACCACTGGAACGACACACTATTCAGCTTCACAACCACTCGCGATCCGGGTCTCCGTTTCCACAACGGTCATTTCGTCATGATCGGTCTAGAAGTGGAAGGACGTCCGCTAATGCGCGCTTACAGTATCGCGAGCGCGAATTACGAAGAGCATCTCGAGTTCTTTAGCATTAAGGTTCAAAACGGTCCGCTGACTTCTCGTTTGCAACATCTGAAAGTTGGCGACTCGATCATCGTCAGCCGCAAACCTGTAGGCACATTGGTGCTAGATGATCTTTTGCCGGGCAAGAATCTTTATTTACTCGGCACCGGAACCGGCCTTGCTCCTTTCATGAGCATCATCAAGGATCCGGAAACCTATGAAAGATTCGAGAGGGTCATATTGGTGCATGGTGTTCGGCAAGTAAACGAGCTTGCTTATGCTAATTTCATTACCAAACAGTTGCCGGAAAATGAATACTTCGGCGATAGTGTTCGAGAAAAATTGATTTATTACCCTACCGTCACTCGCGAAGCTTTTCAAAATCAAGGTCGCCTTACCCAATTAATCGAGAGCGGCAAATTGTTCGAAGACATTGGTTTGCCTTCGCTAAATCCGGAACATGATCGAGCAATGATCTGCGGTAGCCCCAGCATGTTAAAAGACACGTGCGAGTTATTGAACCGCAAGGGCTTCAAAGTTTCTTCTCATATCGGCCAACCAGGCGATTATGTTATTGAGCGAGCATTTGTAGAAAAATAGGAGGAGGAGTCATCTAACAAAATCACTCCAGCTAATCTCTCTTAACAGATGTAGTATTTTAAGAATCTAGTAGTAGTTGCAAGCCCGGCTATTAGTAGCACATCGGCTTGCATTTTTCTTAGTGCGTTATTCTTTTCAGTGTTCTTTCTTCATTCCCTATCGCCCCGTTATTAACTGGCACAGGACTCGCACATCCTTCTTATTACTCACGATTCATCGCAAAACTACGGACATCTTAGGCGACGCCGTTTGCAATAAATAATCCGCCGGCAAAATGTCAATACCCACAGGATTTTATTTGTGCACGAATTTTACGCAATGGAAAGAAAATCATTTATTGTCAATTAGATAGATACGCAACCAAAAGTTATATCTACAGAGATATCCACAAAACTTGTTGGTAATTCTTACAGACCTTCAAGGTTTGTGTAAAACATTAACAAATTCCAATAAATAATTGATAAACAATAAATTTTAACAAAAAAGAAGCATTCATTTTTCTCGCTTTTGACACAAACTTTCAAAAACACTTGCTTTTCTTCTATTTTTTCTTTTTTTCTAATTTTATTGCTTAATCTTTCACGTTTTTATTTAGCAAAATAGCATAAGTATTTGTATTGTTTAATTTATATCCTTCGCTGCGCACCTTTGCCGCAGTTAAAAAAAGAATAAACAATAGCGCCTATTGCACTGATAAAAAAGAGAATTGAGCACCAACAAACCTAACAAAAGGAGTGAAGACTAGAATGATCAAGTCGCCCAAAGAAATCATCTAGAATTTTGCCGGCTTTACAGCACACGATGCAGCGGAGCCGGACTCGAAACATGTAACGAGATACCTCCGTTACCCCAGCCGCACCGGTTTTAATTTCTGTGCAATCACAACACCTTTACGCGCACGATGTTGCCGGAATTTGGTTAATTCGCTCCCTGCCAACTCTACAGCCACCTCTTTACCGCCGCGCCCTGTTCCATAAATCACAACCTTGTTTCGAACGGTCACACTCGCGGAAATCAGTTTTTCTCCCTTATCCAATGCCATGATGACGACACCGCGGCCACGCGGCATTTCCTTCATTTCCTCCAAGGGGAAAAGCAGCAATCGTCCACCGGCAGATAGCGCGGCGACATAATCGCGTTCAGCCGACAACGCGGTTGCCGCAATAGGCACATCGTTTTCATCAAGCGTCATAAACGTCTTGCCCGCTTTCACTCTCGATGCCATATCCTGCACGGATGCAATGAAACCGTAACCGCCGCTACCGGCAACCAGATATTTCTGTTCCGGCATTGCGGAAAGTGCGTGCGCCACTTTTGCTCCGGCTTGCAAATCGATCAACGTGGTAACAGGTACGCCATCGCCGCGCCCACCGGGAATGTCGGAAGCGCGAATCGTGTAAGCTCTTCCTTTGTTGTCCAAAACGATCACCGGATAAATCGTGCGCGTTTCCATGACGGCAAATGCGCCATCACCTGCTTTATAGGCGAATTGAGTCGCATCGAGTCCATGCCCTTGCCGCGAACGGATCCAGCCGTTCTTCGACAAAGTAATCGTCAGCGGTTCATCAGGCACCGACTGAGTAATCACAACCGGCGCTACCGCTTCTATCAATGTGCGACGCTTATCGCCGTATTTTTCCGCATCGGCTTCGATTTCGCTCACGATCAAATCGGCTAACGCCTGACGGTCGCCCAATATCTGCTTCAATCCTTTGCGCTCGGACTTAAGCGCCTTCAACTCCTTCTCGATTTTGATCGCTTCGAGACGAGCCAATTGGCGCAGACGAATTTCGAGAATGTCTTCGGCTTGAATTTCAGTCAGACCGAATGTGGCAATCAAATCCGCCTTAGGATCATCCGCTTCTCGAATCACACGAATCACTTCGTCGATAGACAACAGCGCGAGTTGCCGCCCTTCCAAAATATGAATTCGATGATCGACTTCGCCGAGCCGATGTTCGGTACGCCGAACCACCGTATCGAAACGGAATGCGACCCACTCTTCGAGTATCTGTTTTAGATTTTTCTGTCGCGGCTTGCCATCGCGCCCTAACATCACAAGATTGATGGTCAGACTCGACTCGAGGCGCGTATTGGCAAGCAGCAGATTCACAAACTCCTGCTGATCCTGCCGGCTTGATCTGGGTTCGAGCACAATGCGAACCGGCGAATTCTTATCGGACTCATCGCGAACCGTATCGAGTACGGACAGCAGCAAGGTCTTCAGATTGATCTGATCCTGCGACAGCGATTTCTTGCCTTCCTTCGGCTTGGGGTTAGTCGCTTTCTCGATGTCTTCCAGCACATCTCGGGTGGAAACGCCGTGAGGCAATTCCGTCACCACGACTCGCCATTGACCGCGAGCCAAGTCCTCAATCGTCCAACGCGCGCGCGTACGAAGGCTGCCACGGCCACTCACATAGGCCGCTAAAATTTCATCGGGACTCGATATCACCTGACCACCGCCGGGCAAATCCGGGCCGGGGATGAACTTCATCAACTGCACCGGAGTGATCTCAGGCTTACGAATCACCGCAACAGCGGCACGGGCCACTTCACGCATATTGTGCGACGGTATATCGGTCGCCATGCCCACACCGATACCCGAGGCGCCGTTGAGCAACACCATCGGCAACCGTGCCGGCAAGAGCTTCGGCTCTTTGAAAGAACCATCGTAATTGGCGCCGAATTCAACGGTGTTGCGATCGATTTCAGACAGCAATAAATCCGCGATGGGCGTTAAACGACATTCCGTATATCGCATGGCAGCCGCGCCATCACCGTCGCGAGAGCCGAAATTACCTTGGCCATCAACGAGCGGATAACGCAACGTAAACTCTTGCGCTTGGCGCACCAACGCATCGTAGGCGGCAACGTCGCCGTGCGGGTGATATTTACCGATCACATCGCCGACAACACGAGCAGACTTCACATGCCGTGCCGGCCGATACAATCCCAATTCATGCATCGCATAGAGAATGCGCCGCTGTACCGGCTTTTGCCCATCGGCCACATCGGGCAACGCGCGCCCCATCACGACGCTCATCGCATATTCGAGATAACTGCGCTGAGCAAAATTCGCAAGCGGCAGAAACTCGTCATCAGCCGATGTATTCCCACCGCTGCCACCGGATGGCGGCGAAGGCGGTGGCGGTGCCGCCGGCAAATTATCGACTTCCTTCGCGTCGAATAAATCGAGGGTCAGCGTGTCACTATCTTGGTGACTACGATCCGCTTTCGCAGAACGCGGCTTAGCGGTTTTGCTCGTGTTTGCTTTGCTTGTCTTGGCCATTAAGAATCTTGTCTTGTACGCGTTTTAAAGATGCGCATATGCATCCTGAATAATTTTTGAACGGCAGCGTTATCTGTCTATACGGAGCATTTATGACGCGATGAAACCAGAATAGTTTCTATATATCCACATCCACATCGCTTCCGTGCTGCTCCATCCATTCCCGCCGGCTCGATGCCTCGCCTTTACCCATCAATTTCGCGAAGACCTGCATTGCCTCGGCGGTTTCTTGGCGTTCTACGCGAACGGGCAATACACGGCGTGTTTCCGGATTCATGGTGGTTTCCCACAATTGTTCGGCATTCATCTCGCCCAGCCCTTTGAATCGCCCCACGGACCAAGAGCCTGCCTTGGCACCTTCTTTTACAAGGCGATCTTCGATGGCGGCCAATTCGCCGTCATCCAACGCATAAAACTTGCGAGCGGGTCGCTTCCCCTGGGGTGAAACATCGATGCGATAAAGGGGCGGACTGGCGACACACACATGACTGTGTTCGATCAGCTTGGGGAAATGCTTGAAGAACAACGTGAGCAACAGCACCTTGATATGACTACCATCCACATCCGCGTCGGACATGATAATGATCTTGCCGTAGCGTAAACCGGAGAGATCGGGGTTATCTGCAACGCTATGGGGATCAACGCCGATCGCTACGGCAATATCATGAATTTCGTTATTGGCGAATAGCCGATCACGGTCCACTTCGAATGTGTTCAACACCTTGCCGCGCAAGGGCAATATGGCTTGATGCTGCTTATCTCTCGCCAGCTTGGCCGAACCGCCGGCAGAGTCGCCTTCCACGAGAAAAATCTCTCGGCGCGATACATCTTCCGCTTCACAGTCGGTGAGCTTACCGGGCAACACGGCGACACCGCTGCCTTTCTTCTTCTCGACTTTCTGCGCCGACCGCATGCGGCTTTGGGCCTGCGCAATGGACAACTCGGCAATCCGTTTGCCATAGTCCACATGATTGTTCAGCCATACTTCGAATGGGTCTTTAACCGCCAGCGATACGAGCTTCAGCGCATCGCGGCTGGTGAGCTTTTCCTTGGTTTGGCCTTGAAACTGCGGATCGAGAATTCGTGCCGACAACACGTAATGCAATTTCGCCGCCACATCTTCCGTCTGTAACCGTACACCTCGCGGCAACAGGCTATGGTGATCGATGAAGGCCTTTACCGCTTCGAACACACCGGCGCGCAGGCCCGCTTCGTGAGTGCCGCCTGCGGCGGTAGGAATCAAATTCACATAGCTTTCTCCCGAACCGCTTCCTTCTTCGCACCACGCAAATGCCCAGCTCGCCCCCTCGCCCTCGGCAAAAGTATCGCCATCGGAGGGCTTGCCCATATAGCGCTCGCCGACAAAAATCGGCGCCGCCGGTTCGATGCCTTCGCTCAACTCCTCCAAATAACCGCGCAAGCCATCAGGATAAGACCAAGTACGCACTTGGCGCTCTTTGCCTTTTTCGATACAAAGCGAAACCTGCACGCCCGGTAACAACACCGCCTTTGCGCGCAACAAGCGTTCCAATTCCGCGAGAGAAACATTGGGCGAATCGAAATATTTCGCGTCCGGGTAACTCCGCACCGTTGTGCCGGTAGTTTTCGAGTCGCATTTGCCGATAGCTTTCAGTTTCTCCGTCACATCTCCGCCGGCGAACGCGATGCGATGAATTTTGCCGTCGCGTTTGATTTCCACTTCGAGGCGTTTCGATAGCGCGTTAGTTACAGATACCCCGACACCATGTAAACCGCCGGAAAACGCGTAGGCGCCCTGCCCGTCGGTCTTATTGAATTTGCCGCCGGCGTGCAATCGGGTAAAAACCAACTCCACCGTCGCCACTTTTTCTTCCGGGTGTAGGCCGACGGGAATGCCGCGACCGTCATCCTCCACCGAGACGGAACCATCGCTATGGACGGTTACCTCGATGCGGGTCGCGTATCCGCCCAAGGCTTCGTCGGCAGCGTTGTCGATAACTTCCTGCACTATGTGGGTAGGATCGATCGTCCTGGTATACATACCGGGACGCTCCTTGACGGGCTCCAATCCCTTCAGCACACGGATGGATGATTCCTCGTATCGTCCTTTTGGCACTTCGCATTCCTTGAAAATAGATTTATTTCACACCGAGCGAGCAGCACGCTTTAGCTCCGGCGGGCGCTAGATAATAGTACAAATTTCGCTTTGCGCTAAAGTAAAAATATTTTCCGGAAAGACCATGGTACGGTCGAGGAATAGGCGCTTCGGATCTACAAGACCTAATATTCTCGGCAATTAGGCCCTCTCCCACTTGCGAAAAGGGCCGTCCGGCACAACCGCAAGCAGAAGCCCGCTCAAGCCGCGTTGGCCGCCTCTGCCTGGTCCAACACCGCTTTAATCCGATTAAGGAACTCCCGTCGCACACTCCATTGCTTCAACGGCATCACTTTCAACCGGCATCGGACAGTGACGGAGGCGTCCTCCACTTTTTCAACACCGGCTATATCGATATCTTCCAAAATCTTCGGAGCGACATTCGGGTCTTTTCGCATATCCGCAGCCACCCGTCGCATCGCCTTGAATACCGTTTCCATGTTTTGCCGGCGCGGCACATTCAAATCGATAATGGCATAGGCGAATTCCCGACTTTTGTTGGTGACTGTGGTAATCATTCCGTTGGGAATGAAATGCACACTGCCATCGTAGTCACGCAAGCGAACGTGGCGCAGCGTAATGGATTCCACATAGCCTAGTTGGCCGGCCGCTTCAATAATATCGCCTTCGGTGATTTGATCTTCCAACAACAAGAACAAACCGGTAAAAAAATCTTTCACCAAACTTTGCGCACCGAAGCCGATAGCAATACCGGCGACACCGGCAGTCGCCAACAGAGGCGCAACCGAAATACCCAGTTCACCCAAGATCAACATACCCGCTATCACGCCGATAACAATACCCGCCGTATAGCGCAACACACCGCTCAAGGTATCCACTCGCCGCATGCTATGGGGATCGGGGCGACGTCTCGCCATATACATCTTTAGCAACAGATCGATTTTCCGGCTGAGATGCAGAACAATCCACGCCAGCATGACGATCAACGCGATATGAAGCACCGGTTTAAATGTATCGATGAGTTCCCGTAGTTCAGTCATATTCATACTCAATACATTATTCATGACAAGTAACACCTCCTCTTCAACAGAGTTATATAAGTCGTCAACATTCAGGTATTAAATTTGCTTCACTAGAGCAAATGAAAAATATTGCTCCCCAACCATCATCCACGACTACCGAGCAACCGCGCCAAATCGCCAGGGCCGTCGGGCTACGTTACGTCTCGGATAATGCGCCAGGCATAAAACGAATTCGCAACGGCAATGGTTTTCGCTACATCGGACCGGACGGAAAAACGATTCGCGACACCGATGCGCTTACCCGCATTACATCTCTAGCGATTCCACCAGCGTGGGAGCAGGTATGGATTTGTCCATTACCCAATGGGCACATTCAAGCAACCGCCAGAGATGCTAAAGGACGAAAGCAATATCGTTACCATCCTCGCTGGCGCAACGTACGAGATGAAGCGAAGTACGAGCGCATGTTGGCATTCGGCAATGCCCTTCCCGTCATACGCAAGCGTGTGCAAGCCGACCTATCGAAGCCGGGCATGCCCCGTGAAAAAGTAATCGCCGCAGTAGTACGACTGTTGGAAACCACATTGATTCGAGTCGGCAATAAAGAATATGCGCGCAACAATCGATCATTCGGTCTCACCACCATGCTCGACAAGCATGTCGAGATAAACGCCGGCCGGCTGCGTTTCCGTTTTCGCGGCAAAAGCGGTAAGTACCATAACGTTGCTTTAGACGATGCACGTCTTGCGCGGATCGTGCGACGGTGCCGCGATCTACCGGGACAAGAGTTATTTCAATACATCGATGAGAACAACAACATTCGAGCCATAAACTCCAGCGATGTAAACGACTATTTACATGCAATCACCAATGAAGACTATACGGCAAAAGACTTCCGAACATGGGCAGGCACCATGCTCGCCGCGCTCGCATTTCAGGAAATAGCTGCATTCGATTCGGCAACTCAAGGAAAAAAGAATGTGGTTCAAGTTATCGAATCGGTAGCGGAAAAATTAGGCAACACGCCATCAATTTGCCGCAAGTGTTACGTACATCCAGGATTAATAGACGCTTATCTGGACGGCTCGATGCATCATCTTCTGAAGCAACAAACAGAGGCCGCTATGCGTGACGACGCACATGCCTTAAACAGAGACGAAATGGCAATTTTGTCTCTGCTGCGAAAACGCTTGCGGCAGGTGGGCCGCTAAGAGGGTCCACCTGCATTACTTCGTCATCCACTTTACTGCGTCGGCGCCGCGTTCATAGGCGCAGCATTATTGGTCGAATCATTCAACGGTGTAGTGGTCGATTCCGAAACAGTAGTCTCCGGTTGCGGCGCGGGGGCAGGACTCGCTACAAGTTTTTGAGGCCATTGAAAGGCGGTTTGAACTTGTTGCCGCCCGTTCACGTGAATTTGCTTCGTGAATGCCTTGCCTTCCGCTTCCGCAGTTACCCGATATTTACCGGCCGGTAAATTAGCAAGAAAAATCGGCCCCTGAGAAACCGTACTCACCATATTGTTACCTTTGGCATCTTGGATATCGACTTTAACATCCGACAAATAAGCACCCTGCTCTTTGGTCACAAAGGTTAATTTCAAGTCGTAATTCTTGGAGGCGCTTTTCATTTCCTTCGCCTCCGAATCGCCGATGCCGCCGCTCATATAAGTGACCCCGTTTTCTTTGACTGGTGCCGGCTTCGGCAAATCGCCTTGAGATTCCTGCGCCGCAACGGTGCTTGAATAAACACAAGCGGCCAACATACATCCAAAGATAGATCCGCTAATTGTTTTCATTTGTTCACCTCTAGCAAGAAATAAAAAATACTTCCACTACAACTGTAAGCAGTATCTGTGCCTGTGAAGCCATCTGATAAGAGAACATCGAACCGCATCAATTAGAAACACGCGGCGAAGCGAGAGAGGCGAAGCCTAGCTACCCAAAAGCAAAGATACCTAACAAATTCAACATAACTAACCACTAATGGTCAGTCACGCTGAATATGTATGTTTCAGTAATTGCATCTGCAAAACACTCCGCATGCACTCCCTTCTCCCGCGGGCGTGAGAGGGGAACGTGCAAATTCAACAACCACTAATACAGACAACATCGCAAAAAAACCGATTCTCCGCGCCGCGCTGTACAACACATCGCTTACGAAAAAAAACGCAACGGTGCAGAGTTCCTCGTTATTAGACTAATTAGTTACTTCAAACTCCTGCTTGTAAAGTGTTCATTCCTCTTGGTAAACCTTACAGATGACAGCAGGATTATTGCTTATCGATTTGACTACCTGGATCTTCTTGTCCGGTGTCTTCCACCAGTCCTTCGGTAGGGCCTTTCATAGGACGATAATCCGGCTCGGTGATGGGCTGTCCTTTATCCCCTCTCGGCGGCTGCTGCCCTCGACCGCTATGCGAAGACGCATAGGGCTGATTGGCAGGCGTGCTCTGTGTTTTTCCATTCTGTCGATTAGTCTTAGGCGGATTAACCTGATCCTGCTGCACATTGCTTGCGCGTCCTAGGCTATCGAATGACTTACGCGATGTACCCATCAATGGTCTCCTTAAGAGGGCATAACAAAACAATCCTGTCGGCATATCGCACGGCGAGGCCTCTTCAACTTCATTTCGATTTTGTTATGCGCTCCGAATAGAGGCCGTTGTTAAAGCGTCTAGACACGATCGGTAAAGCTTACGAGCCAAACGCCTGACTGGTCTGCATAACAACGGCCCCACATTATTAGATGCAATCGCTGTGCCAGACCGTCGACAATAGCGCACGAAATAAAAACATCGTTAAGTGGCACAGACGCTGCTTTTATTACTCAGTGAAAGTAAGTGTTTCCTCAATTGAGGTAAGCAGAACATAGGATATGCATTCGCATTATTTGAAAGGCAAGCTATGAAAACGCCGGCTAGTATCGGAGAACACCCGTTGCATCCGATGTTTATTACCATTCCTGTGGGCCTATGGGTTTTCTCTTTGGTATGCGATGGAATTTCTTTTGTAGTGCAAGATCCAGGAATATGGCATTTGGTTGCTTTTTATTGCATAGCAGGCGGGCTTGTCGGTGCATTAATTGCAGCCGTCCCCGGGCTGATAGATTTATCCAGCATCAACGATCCGCACATAAAGAGAATCGCCTTATGGCATATGGGCATTAACTTCGCCGTTATTACATTCTTTGCGATTAGCACAGGTCTTAGAGTATCGGAAGAACCTCCGCCTTTCATTGCTATAGTGCTTTCGCTAATCGGCGTTGTGTTATTGGGATTTTCCGGTTGGCTTGGGGCTGAAATGGTTCACGTTCATCGAGTCGGTGTTCTAGAGCATGGTCCAACAGAGTCCAATCGGCGGACTAGCGAGCCCCTTGACGACCGCGTTCGCGATAAACGGCAGCGCAAACCGCTTATCGATTTTTAGAGTATCGCGTGCGATCAGGCGTAATACCGCATTTGCCGCAACCGTTAGCTCACCCTAAAGCGCGGCTGGATATTTCGTTTATTAAAAAAAATCTTTCCTTTTTTAACGCCGGCATCAAAGGGCGTCTAGCAGCGCTTATGTTGCTGGGATTCGTCCCCGCTCTCGGCTATTCCGTATATCACGCCACCCAAGATTTTACACATCACGAAGTTCTAGCTCTAGACAACACCGTTAGACTAACCGCGTTAATGTCGGAAAACCAAAAGCAACTTATCGACGCCTCTAAAACCTTGCTGCTATCTATTTCGCGTCTTCCTATCGTGGAAACAGCCGGCGGAAAAGAATGCCAGGACATTCTTACACATTTATCTGAGACGTTTCCGGTGTATAACACCTTTGCATTAGTCGCACCTAACGGCAAAGTGATTTGCAGCGCCAATCCGGTAAAAATAAAAATCGACGTTAGCGGCCTGCCGTTTTTCGTCGATGTCATCAATTCGCACGCCCCTGTTATGGGCGAATACGAAATCGATCGATCGACCAATAAGTCGACAATGTTCATTGCCGCACCGATATTCGACGCAACCGGCAAACTTCAATCGATCCTGGTCGGTTCCTTGAATGTTTCTCTATTCGATCAATTACAGAAGCCGCTCGATCTTCCAAAAGACTCGGTACTCATGGTGTTTTCCAACGATGGTCTTATATTTGCATGCTATCCGGACCCAGCCGGTACTGTAGGACGATACGTTCCCTTTTCTCCTGCAGTCAAGCGGATTATCGCATCGGGGATGGATCATGGAACATTGCAAGCACCAGGCAACGACCAAATCGATCGCTTATACGCTTACACGGTGATTCATAAAACCGATCAGCAAAAGGTATATCTAGCACTGGGTTTTACCACAACCGAACTTAAAGAAAATGCCAGACAATCGCTATATGGTTCACTGATTAATCTACTGCTTATTTATGCGTTGATTTCGATAATCATATGGAAAAGCAGCGACATATTGATATTACGAAAAATTCAGTCGTTAACCCAAGCAATGCGACGCATACGCAATGGCGATTTAACCGCGCGAACCGGTTTTGAGAGTGGCGGCGACGAAATAGGACGGTTTGCACGGTCATTCGACGAAATGGCGGAAAAAATGCAAAAACGCGTCAGTGAAATGAAAAAGATAAAAGAAATGACCGATGCACTAGGAACCTGCCTTACCGTTGAAGAGGTGCTAACGGTCTCGGAGCGATTTATGCGTAAGCTATTACCGAAAAATAGCGTTGCTATCTACTTGATAAATGACAACGGAGAACAATTAATATCGAGAGCAAATTGGGGGATCGTTAAATCCGCTACGGAATTTTCCCTCACCGAATGTTGGGCCATTCGCCGGGGAAAAAGTTATTGCGTGACCACAAGCCGCTCCGAACCTCGCTGCCGGCATGTTAATGATGTAGCGGCTGGTTCTTATATTTGCGTGCCCATGTTGGCACGCGGCGAGGTACGAGGGCTATTGCATCTGCAAAGCAATGCTGCGATACGCAGTCACCAAGAAGAATGCGCTCCACTACCGCTCGCCGAAATATTAGCAGAGCATATTGCTCTTACGTTGGCAGGATTAAGCCTTCGCGAGATGCTGCACGGACAGGCAATGCGCGACCCCTTGACCGGGCTATTCAATCGTCGCTACATGGAAGAGGCCGTGGAACGTGAAGTGCGACGAGCAGATAGAAACAATGCGCCGTTCGTCATGATTATGATCGATATAGATAACTTTAAAATATTTAATGACACATATGGCCATGCCGCCGGTGATGCGATTTTGCGAGAATGCGGGAAATTATTTCAAAGCGAAATGCGCGGCGAAGATTTCGTCTGCCGTTACGGTGGCGAGGAATTTACTATCGTTCTCCCCGGCGCTCATTTGGAAAATGGCAGAGTCGTCGCAGAAAAGCTACGCGCCAAAGTTCCTCACATTACCATCTATGTGAACGATCAGCCGGTCGGAGACATCACCATCTCCTTGGGAGTAGCCGTTTATCCGGGTCAAGGGCCAACCTGGGAAGACGTCCTATACACCGCCGACAAAGCATTATTGCTAGCGAAGCAAACGCGTAACCGGGTAATGTGCGCTTAGCTGCGTATCAACTCCTGAATAGTTACCGATGAATCTTATGAATCTTCAAAAACAAAGTTATTCTTTGGGAAAAAAGTGAAACGATGTCTCTAAATCGCACAGCTTAGCGCATGCCGACGCTCATCATTTGAATTGAAATTCTCGGTCAAGCCGAGCGCGAATGTGCAGTTCGATTTCATTCGTACACCGATCGCGAACCTCATGATCGCCGTGCTCCACTACAGCTGCTTCGAGCGATTTTCGAAATTTAACGAGCACCGGATCCGACGGCAATTGCTGGATGAGATGAGACATCTTCATGAGGCCCTCCAAACATGGCATAACTTATTCAGTATAGACCGTGTCTGAAAAAAACTTGCTCAAGACGACAAACTATCAGGTGAGATAAGCGATATGCGCATCAATCTCTTTAATAACCATCTCAGGCGTAATTGCCAATGCACACAAATGACCGATCGGACAAGTAAGATGCATGCACGGGCGACAAGATATCGGTTCGAAAAGCACTCGATGACGCTCTTTATCCAACGGCGCCCAACGACGAGGATCAGAACCTGAACAAATCACTATGCTAGGAGTACCTACCGCCGCAGCAACATGGGATATTCCCGTATCGTTGCAAATGACCATCCCTGCTTTCTCAATGAGCGCGGCAAGCGAACCAAGGCTCGTCCTTCCAGTTAAATCGAGTGCCGGCGCACGCATATGCTCTCGTACCGACGCCGTAATATTCGCTTCGTCGGCAGCGCTGGTGAGAACGATTCGCCAACCGCGACTCGTCAAATAATCAGCCACGACGGCAAAACGTTCAGCCGGCCAACGCCGTGATGGCATGCGCGCGCCTGGATGAATGCAAATGTACTCTTTCGGCAAAAGCCATTCACCAGCGGAGTCGCGATGAAGCGCGAGATAATCCGATTCGTCGAGAGGAAATTCGAGCGATGCACCTTGCTGCGGAATTCCGAGAAACTCCAACAGTCGCAAATAACGCCAGATTTCCGGTTCGTCTTCCGGCCATATCATGAAGTACGCGGGGTCCGGACAAAAATCCGCAGGCAAATAACACCCAGCGTTTCTCGCCGCACCAAATAGAACAACAATGGGATTAACGACATGGCCATTACCGTGAAGCTGTATAGCCAAATCGAATCGGCATCGTTGTGTTGTCGCAAGAAACTCAGGCCACGACGCCACGTCTGTTCTACATTCAGGCAAACCAGGAAACCCGGGGAACTCGATAAAGTCATCCACATAAGCATGAAAGCGTGCCGCAAAGGTCCTTGCCCATGGCAATCCGATCAATGTGATATGCGCATCGGGAAACGCCGCCCGTAATGCTCTTAACGCCGGCACGGCGCATAACATGTCGCCCAGTTGTAACGCACGGAATACCGCGATACGACGGGGCGAATCGCCTTCAAGTTTGCCCATAAAAGCTAATCCGGATTCTTTTCAAGCAAAAAAGAACCGATGGCCAACACATCTAATGGCGAACCGATATAACACTCCACAGCGTCGCGCGGCGAACACACAATAGGACCGCCCCGCGTGTTGAATGATGTATTAATCAGCACAGGCACATCAGTTCGTTGAGCGAACGCTTTTAGCAAATTGTAATAAACGGGATTTTGACTGTGATTGATCGTTTGCACACGCGCCGTGCCGTCCACATGACGCACCGCCGGAATTCGATCGGCCTTCAGCGGGATAATATCGTGCACAAAAACCATATACGGCGAGCTCTCGCAACTGACGAACCAGCGTTGCGCTTCCTCTTCGAGAATCACAGGCGCTACCGGCCGAAAATCTTCTCGATCTTTAATCTGATTCAGACGCCCTTGCATAGCGGCATCGAGCGGCGACGCCAAGACCGAGCGCGCACCAAGCGCACGCGGGCCGAATTCCATGCGGCCTTGAAACCATCCGACCACTTTATTCTCGGCAAGCAGATCGGCGGTAACCGACGCAATATCATCGACTTTGCGATAAGCGAGCTTCGCCTGTTTTAAAAATGCCTCGATCTCATCGTCGCTATAACCCGGTCCCCAGTAAGCATGCTCCATTCGCCACTCGCGTTCAGTTACGCCGCGTGCCAACCTATCTATCCACAAAGCGGCGCCCAATGATGTTCCGGCATCTCCCGCGGCTGGTTGCACCCACACATTCTTAAATGGTCCTTGATCGCGAATCTTTCCATTCATTACACAATTCAGCGCCACGCCACCCGCCATGGCCACATTATCGACACCCGTTGCCTCATGCAGCCATTTCACCATTTGTAATGCGGTTTCTTCTAAAGCCAATTGCAAAGAAGCGGCAATATCTAAATGCACCTGCTCGATAGGCGCGCCGCTTATTCGAGCCGGGCCGAATGTTTCGTCGAGATTAAGCGAACTAATGTGATACTCGCCTTCGCCTCGATATTGCAAGACTGTGTTGAAATAATCGATATATTGAGGAACGCCGAATGACGCCAATGCCATCACTTTGTATTCGTCCGACGAACGCAAAAAACCGAGATACTCCGTCACCACTTCGTACAGTAAGCCTAACGAATAAGGAAGATTCACTTGCTTCATACTTCGAAATTCGCTATTCGCATAAATGCCATAACTAGTAGTGGCTCTTTCGCCCCGTCCATCGAATGTCAATACGGCACACTCATCGAATGGCGCGGCTAAAAACGCACTCGCTTCATGAGCCAAATGATGATCGACGAAATGCCACTGATAAGGACCATCATGTCGAACGCCAAGAAAGCGCTTTTTCAAATGAAGAGGAGCGCCGCTGGCCAATTGCCGCGGCGCGTTAACGATATAAGAAAGAAATAAAGGGTCCCACGGCGACAACCAATCACCCGCACCTTGTTTCGATGGCTCCAACGGCAAACTAATCGTCGCTGAATTTTTATAATCGCCTAATAACAAATAGGGATTGTACGAATAGGCAATATGAGAGACATCTGCAAGATGGATATCCGCTTCGCGCAAACAATAGTCGATAGCATAAAACGGTAACTGCCAGGTCGTAAAAGGCACCGGCCGTTTACCATGCTTATAACGAGTGAAACGTTCTTCTTCAGCAGCGGCAATCAATTGTCCATCCGCCACTAAACTCGCAGAGCAATCATGATAAGCGGCGTTTATTCCCAGCGTGTACATCGTTCATTCCATTTTCTGTTCAGGGCTGTTGAAAAAATCATGCCGGCAATCGATCGGTGATTACTTCGATCGACGACAATTCGTTACCGCGTTTACCGCCCTCGCCTCGCAGCAACGCTATTCCGGCGGCCGCCACATCGTCCGGACTTACTTGTCGAAGACAATCATGATGGCCTTGCGGACAAACGCTTTTGTAGCAAAAACGGCAAGGCACATCATGAAACAGCACGCGGTGCGGTACTTGCCAAGGTGTGTGCTGCGGATTAGTCAGCGCATATAGATCGACCACGGATGTGCCAAGCGCCGCCGCTAGATGCGCTGGACCGGTGTTGCCGCATAACAGTAAAGGCGCCAACGAAATAATTGCCGCTAGCTTACCTAAGCTCAATTCGCCGGCGAATGAATAGGTATCCGACGGCAACTCAGATCGAATACTTTCTATTAATGGCATTTCATCGGATGTGCCGGTAAAGACCATGGGGCACTTAAGAGATAACGATAATTTTTTTAACGCTTCTATCCATAACTCGGACGGATAACGGCGCGACGGCGCACTAGCGCCCGGATGAACAACAATCCATGGCTTTGATGAATTGATATTAGCTTTATACAAATGCAGCTTCGCCCACTCTATGTCCGCGGCCGGCACATTGCATGAAAGACGCTCGTCGCCGGTATAACAATCAACAGCGGCAACGAGATCGAGCTGCCTGCGGACCTCATGGCGCACATGGGTTGTCGGCTCGCTATCGGGAATCCAATCGGTTAGCAATTGATAAGGATTCTCTCGGCAATGGGCCAACCGTAAAGGGATACCCGACAAATGGCATAACAGCGCAGCCGGCAGCGGATTTTGACTGTATACGGTAAAAATCACCGCTGCATCGAATCCTTCCCGTGCCAGCAACGCGATCATGTTATGGTCAAGGGCGGCACCGCGCGCCGTCGACGATTTCATCCATGGCGCCTGATAGCGAATAACATGATCCACTTCAGTAATAAAATTGGCGATCTCCGCGCCGGAATTAGACGCGAGTAACGTAATGCGCCGCCCCGGCAACGATGCTTTAAGCGCACGCAATGCGGGCGTCGTCATCAATACGTCACCCATATTATCTAAGCGAATGCACAAGATATTATGCGCATGCTGCCAACAAGTTTCCCCCGGCGATTCATTCGCAATCCTAGGAGGCATATCAATGTGCATAACCATCCGCTTGGGCAATAGCCGTTGCTGCCATATAGAGATCGGTTACGGTGAAATGCGGTAGCCGCCAATCGGATAGCTCCCATTGAGTTTCATTACCGTTGTCGATCAATACCGTTCGGCATCCGGCGCGTCTTCCGGCCTCCACATCGTGCAAGATATCGCCGATCATCCATGATTTATCGAGATCGATGCTATGTTGCCGGGCAGCTTGATAGAGCAGTCCCGGCAGCGGCTTATGGCATTCGCAATGCTGCGTATAAGCCTTCACCACGCCATAAGGACTATGAGGGCAATAATAAAATCCTTGAAGGCTCACATCATATTCGGCAAGCAATATGTTTATTCTTTTTTGTACCGATTGCAGTGCATGCTCATCGAACAGCCCCTTGGCGATACCCGTTTGATTGGTAATGACGAAAAAGGTGTAACCCCGTTCGCACAACAAGCGCAACGCAGGGCCGGCCGAAGGCACCAAACGAATCAAATTCGGATCAACGTTGTACGGCACGTTCTCGATTAACGTGCCGTCCTTATCCAGAAACACCGCGCGATGTGTCATGGCCAGGAAGTTTCTCTCATAGGCAATACCATGACTTCCGGAATCACCGTTTCTTCAGGCAATGAGAGAACAAAGCGAACAGTCTTCGCTACATTGGCTGGATCTTGTAAAACACCGGGATCGATATCGGGAAAGCGATCGAGTAAAAACGGCGTACGCATACCGCCGGCAACGATGGCGGTGACTTTAATGCCGAGAGGACGCAATTCGGCGTGAAGAGCATGGGAAAGCCCTAACACACCCCATTTGCTAGAGTGATAAGCCGTGGCATTCGGCCACGCCCGCTTAGCCGCAGTGGAAGCAATATTGACGATGTGCCCACCGCCTTGTTGTTGCATAAGAGGCACAACATATTTGGATAGCAGAAATGGGCCATAAAGGTTGGTGTGAATAACCCGATCCCAATCGGCCACCGATAGTTCTTGTATCGAGCAAGTGACATCGGCGCCGGCATTATTGATTAGTACATCGATACATCCAAACAACTCGGCCGCTTCACGAATAGCTCGTTCCGCTGCCATTGAATCGCCGACATCGAATGCAATAGCGTGGCTCTTGATATCGTTTGCTCGGCGTACCGACTCGGCAACCACGCGAGCAGCATCCAAATTTATGTCACTTACGATAATATTCGCTTTAACGGCCGCTAGGTTTTCACAGATTGCCGCGCCTAGCCCTCTTCCACCGCCCGTGACGAAAACGTTTTTTCCACGGAGAAAGTTATCATTCGCTTCAGCAACATTCTCTTCTGCCTTATGCAATTTCGCCTCCATCACCATAGGACTATTGAAGTGTAGATCGTATTTCTTATAACACCATGGGCTATAAGCTCATACTTGAATACCGAACCGCATGTACAGGCAACGGCACAACGGTCCGATCAACAATGTCTTCATAGACGGCAGCGACTTCTCTTGCCACATTTTTCCACGTAAAAAACTGATTAACGCGCTTAAGACCGGTCTGACCGAAACGCTCGATCAAAGTCGGATTACGATAGAGAAGCGCAAGCTTATCTGCGATGGCAATAGGATTATTCGGCGGCACTAGGTAGCCGGTTTCGCCGTCTATTACAGTATTCTTAATTCCGCCGACGGCAGAGCCGATTACCGGCGTTCCACACGCCATTGCTTCGATCGGGGTAATACCGAACGGCTCGTACCACGGAGTCGTCACGAAAACATCGGCTGCACTATAGAAGTAGCGCAATACGGAACGAGACCGTTGTCCCGTAAAGGTGATTTGTTCGCGCACGCCCACATCGTCGGCGACTTTCATCAAGTTACCGATTTCCGGCGTGTAGCGCGGATTAGGCTCATCGGTGTTTCCACCGACAATTACTAATCGCGCAGTAATACCATGGGTCTTTTTCAGATCTGCGATGCCGCGAATTACATCGGCCACACCTTTTCGAGGAACCATGCGGCCCAATTGCAATACGATAAACTCGTCCTCTTTGAAGCCAAGTTGTTTACGGGCATTAACCGGCACCGGCCAAAATTCTTCCGGATCGAATCCACATGGAATGATGTCTATCTTGCTAGGATCAGCAGCGTAAAGGTCGGTCATGTCTTCTTTATCCTGCTCGCATTCGGCAATAATCCGAGCAGCCGCTCCCATTACTTCCTCTTCGAGGCTAAAACGACTATCGGGAAAGCCATCTGCCCGTCCTTGGCATAGGCGCCGCACGCGGCCTAAGGCATGAAAGGTAATGACGAAAGGAATGCCGAGCTCTTGATTGATGCGCATCGCAACTACGCCGGACATAAAAAAATTCGCATGTACGATGTCGTATGGAATTTCCTCTCGGCGAGCAAACAACACAACGAATTTTCCGAATTGCTCCATGTAAGGAAGCATATTTTCTTTTTCGATGAAGTGCGCCGGTCCTGCGGGTACATGAATAACGCGAATGTTCTTATGCCAATCCACCACTAATGGCCGCGCTCCGCTGTCGTCCCGCGTGAAAATATCAACCGTATGGCCTTGACGTGCCAGTTGTTTGGCCACGTGAGCCACATATACATTTTGCCCCCCGCTGTCGGTTCCGCCGACTAACGCTAACGGAGACGCATGTTCACTAATCATCGCAATTTTTCGCATAATGCATCCGTAGGTAATTAACAAGTTAAGTTCGCTTGCAACCGCAGAAATAAGTCGCATCGCTATAGGCGCACAAAGTCCTGCATACGGCAAAGCAAATGATGTACCTACATTGAATTGACAGTATCGCGCGGAGCTACGCAGGCAATCTGCTACGTAGCGAAAAGATGAAGCAGTTTAGTCTTGAAGAAATGAAATAAAGGAAGCAAGAATTACAAGACGATGCAAAAAATACGCTACCCATTCGCACTAAGGCACAACGGCGGTCAGCCTCGTTGACAATCGCGATTTCCATACTGAGTGAAGCGAAGAATTGCCACGCATAGCATCCAGAATAAACACATGCCTAAGGCAAATTAAAACCGCAGCGGCTACGACGACGCTGCATTAGCCGTTGACTACTTCTCCACCATTGGGATGCAGTACTTGCCCCGACATGTACGACGATAAGTCCGATGCCAAGAAAACATAACAGGGGGCGATTTCATCCGGTTGTCCCGGTCTTTTCATTGGTACATCGCTACCGAATTTCTCAACCTTTTCGGCATCGAAGGTGGAAGGAATCAATGGCGTCCACACCGGCCCCGGCGCGACAGCGTTTACTCGAATACCACGTTGCACTAATGCTTTGGAAAGCGAGCGAGTAAAGGCGACGATTGCTCCTTTGCTAGCCGAATAATCGAGTAATTGCGGACTTCCCCTATAGGCAGTAATAGAGGTTGTGTTGATAATGCATGCGCCGCTTTTTAAGTACGGCATTACCGCTTTTGTCATGAAGAACATCGAATAGATGTTACTTCGAAAGGTTCGTGTCAGTTGCTCTTCGGTTATTTCTTCTATACTGGATTGTGGATGCTGTTCACCCGCGTTATTCACGAGAATGTCCACTCGCCCCAAGCGACTCATGGCTTGGGTGACGACGAGCTTACAAGTATTTTCATCACCGACATCGCCCGGAAATAACAAACAAGTTTTTCCAGCGGCTTCGATTTTATCTTTGGTGTCGTTCGCATCGGAGTGTTCGTTAAGGTAGACGATCAATACATTCGCTCCCTCTTTCGCGAATGCAATTGCCACCGCTTTACCGATGCCGCTATCGCCACCGGTCACAATGGCGACCTTACCTTCCAATCTTCCACTGCCTGCGTACTGAGCCATACTCGACTGCGGCGGCGGATGCATGGCTGTTTCTACTCCAGGCTGCTGCGCCTGCTGTTGGGCCGGCAATGTATGTACAGAGTTATCTTCCATCTTCATATACATCTCCATAAGACACATCCCGCAGATAAAGCTCGCGCGGCTTAATCCGATAGAACATCAACGCCCTTCCGATTAAGCCGCCGAAATACATTGCTTAGTTCGATGCGGAAGCACTATTCCCAATAAGGGCGAGTTCCATAATAGGAATGCAAATCGCTGGCCCAACGGTTATCGGCCATCGATGGCCAATGATCTTTATCGAATCCAGGCGCATTTTCTAAGCGTTCTTTCTCAACGTTCATAATGAAACGCTTGTTTTCCGGATCTAATGTCAGCGCGTTCCAAGGCACGGCAAACAATTTATCGCCCATACCTAGAAAACCGCCGAATGACAACACCGCATATGCGATACGGCCACTGGATACATCGATCATGATGTCCTTTACTTCACCAAGATTTTCGCCATTGGCGTTAACAACATCATCACCTTCCAATGTATCCGCAGCCATGATTTGAGGACCGGGGCCATCAGCGGTTCGTGCTGCTTGCGCTGCGTTAATAATGCGTTCACCGCTACCAACATTTCTGTTCGTTTCCATATCATTACTCCTTACGATAGAAAAGATGCGGATTAATATGTTCCGACCGCCTCGACCGCAAAACGAGTTGGCCAACCACCACAGCTAATTTCCGTATAAAACACCGAGTCGAATCCGCTTGCATTCGATCGCAGTAAGCTACTCAAGATAAATTATTCGTATCGTTGGCAACGCAAACGGCATATCCGCTTGCACTAACAAAGTAATGCTATTCAAATAACGGCTTGCCGCGGCTCCCAATCAGTATTCAACTCTGCTAAATGAGCCGCCAAGTCCCTACCTAACTGCGGATGTTTGAGACCATAGGCCATTACCGCTTTGAGATAACCCAATTTTCCGCCGCAGTCGTAACGAGTGCCGATAAATTCGTACGCAAGTGCTTTATCTTTTCGCAAAAGGCTTTGTATCGCATCGGTCAATTGAATTTCTCCACCGGCTCCCGGTGCAATCGACTCGAGTTCATCAAAGATTGCCGGCGTCAATATATAGCGTCCAACCACACCTAATGTAGAAGGCGCTTCTTTGGGAGAAGGTTTCTCGACGATATTAGTAATATTGTGTAAGCGAATACCGGCGGCCTGCGTTTCTACAATGCCGTATTGATTCACTTCTTCTCTAGGAACATCGCGCACACCGATAACCGATGAGCCCCAATGTTCGTAAACCTCCACCATTTGTTTCAGCACTGGTTTTTCTGCGTCAATCAAATCATCGGCAAGAATAACCGCGAAAGGTTCATCTTTCACCAAGGCTCTAGCACACAATACGGCATGTCCCAAACCCAATGGCTCCGTTTGTCTCACATACGCACAGCAAATATTCGAAGGCAAAAGACCACGAACATCATTCAATTGAGCGATCTTGTCATGCGCTTCTAATTCCGCTTCTAATTCGTAAGCCTTGTCGAAGTGATCTTCGATAGCGCGTTTCCCTCGCCCCGTAACAAATATCATTTCCGTAACGCCGGCAGCAATCGCTTCTTCTACAGCGTATTGAATGAGCGGTTTATCGACGATAGGCAACATCTCTTTAGGACATGCCTTAGTCATAGGAAGAAATCTGGTTCCTAATCCGGCGACGGGGAAAACTGCTTTTCGAATGATGCTCATTTGCCAATCCTTTGAGTTACTAGAATATGTGTGCGCATTGCAACCAAATATAACGCTCGTTATGAACTATTTGATGCGCAAAATAGTTCATAAAGGCGCTACCCACGTTTACGCAACAGCAATCCGACAAGCAAACCCAATGAGGTCGCAAGGGCAAGCGATTGCCATGGATTAGTAATGACGTATTTCTCGGTAGCAACCGTGGCCTTATCTGCTTTTTCTTTAATCACCGATCCGGCTTCGGATACGCGGGCTTTTGTCTCCTCTAATTTGACTTGGAGTCTGTCTCGAGCGTCCGCTAATCCTTCGGCAGAATAATTTTTTGTGGCGGTTAATAATTCCTCCGCATCGCATATTATTTTTTTGAACGCCGACGTCATCGCTTCTCTGCTAGGCGTCATCTGAACGTCCTTATCATGTCCATTTCCTCCCGAAACACCGGACTTCTGCATTGTTTGCTGTGTAGTTTCCACATTGCCTCCTTGAGAAAATTATTTGCGCCTTATCAGTCCTAAGACCAACATAACAACGGTAACCACCAAAAAAATGACGAATAGCACTTTCGCTATTTCGGCTGCGCCTGCGGCGATACCACCGAAACCGAAGAATGCGGCGATTAAAGCGATGACAAGAAATACAGCGGCGTAATAAAGCATGATGCGCTCTCCTTGCTTAACATAGACCTCGCCTTCCAGCCAGATCGCTACACCGTAGTCCGCGCGAAGCCTTTAAATCAATAAATACGCGTAATAATGAAGTGGCTGATAACAGAACAAGCCACCTCGGTTAGGAATGCCACATACGGGTTACAGCAACCTTTATGCCAACTTTAAATTAAATAGATAAATGAGCAGCGCGAAGCGCTGGCCTTGAGAGGGCCTAGTGGGTGAATTGCTTCAACGAAAAAGCTGTGCGGAAATTATTAGATTGTTCAGTAAAAGCTACTTGGAAGATTTGAAATATTTACCTGCGAATATGAAAACTTTTATAAGAGAACGAGCAGTCGATTTAATCTGAGAAAAACAGAGAGTACTATCATAAAGTAAGAATCTTCGCTACGTTCAAGCTGCGTTGACGGGAAAGCCGTTTAATCGGCTCGATATTCCCGCAAGCGGTTATATAACGTTTTTAAGCTAATACCGAGAATATCGGCAGCAACAGCTCTAACCCCTCCACACTGCTCCAACGTAGCCAAGATAACTTTCCGCTCAACGTCCGCCAATCTCGATCCGATTCTAACGCTCACGCTAGGCCCCGTATCAGCGCGCGGGATTTCCAAATAATCCGGCAAACAGTCGCTATCTATGATCTTATCTTCGGCCATGATGAAGGCCCGATGCACAACATTCTTTAACTCGCGCACATTTCCAGCCCAATGATAGGTGCGCAATCGTTCAATAGCGTTGGAAGCGAGCACCTTATCGGCTGACTCCGCCTGATTCATTTCATCCAAGAAATAATTTGCCAGTAACTCGACGTCTTCCTTGCGTTCGCGCAGCGGCGGTAGCTGCAGGGGGAACACCTGCAAACGGTAAAGTAAATCCTCTCGTAGCTTCCCCTGCGACACGGCATCGCTCGGAATTCGATTGGTCGCTGCGATCACCCGCACATCGACTTCTATTTGTTGATCGGAGCCAACACGCATAAACGATCCGGTCTCTAATACTCTGAGCAGCTTTACTTGCAGCTCTAGTGGCATTTCAGTAATTTCATCGAGAAATAAAGTACCTTCGTGCGCGCGTTCGAAATAGCCTAAGTGCTGCCGATTTGCGCCGGTGAAACTTCCTTTCTCATGACCGAACATCTCGCTTTCTATAAGCTGCGGCGATATAGCGCCACAGTTGACCGCCAAAAATGGCTTCTTGCATCGACGGCTCAACCAGTGAATAGTCTCAGCGACTAATTCCTTTCCGGTTCCGCTTTCTCCTTCAATCAGAATCGTCACGCCGGTAGATGCAACTCGGGCGATGCGGTCATAGACCTTTTGCATTGCCGGAGACACACCGATTAAGCGACCGAACCGGCCGAGGTCTCGCATTTCATTACGAAGTGAATCGATTTCCGCGTGTAAATCAGAAGGTTTGGAGATTCTCGACAAAATACTTCTCAAATGTTTTAGATTGACCGGCTTCACCAAATAGTCCGCCGCGCCCAATCGAAACGCTTCGATGGAACTCTCGAGACTGGCATGCCCTGTAACTAATATGATTTCCGTGCTGTTGCGCGCTTCTACATCTTCGAAAAGCATCATCCCGCTGCCGTCGGGTAGAAATAAATCGAGCAACACCACATCGGGGCGCTGAAACGTCATTTGGCGTCTCGCCTCCTCGAGACTGTTAGCGGTGGAAGTTGAAAACCCTTCCTTTCCAACCAACTCAGCCAGATTAGACGCAGCATCGACGTCATCGTCAACGACTAGTACATGAGGCATCGATATTGTCCTAGATACGGCGATCGATTCTGTCATTCTCTCTCCGCTCCACGAAGAGACGTGCTTGACGATTCCCGTTTTTGCGAACGGCATGTGCCGCTTGCGGTGATGATATTTCGCCATATGCAACGGACAAAACAGTACGCCAATCCAACATCAGCATTCATACATACTCACAAATACCTTGCTTTAATAGTTTTCGAATCTCTGCAGCAGCGGGGCTTAACAAACCATATGCATCAGAAAACAATTGATACGCTCTCTTCCTTTACTTTCATGTCTATATTCACATTTGTAGCACGTCTTAAACAGAATCCCTTCCACAAGCATAAGGGTGCATAACCACGAATAATCGAATCTAGACAACGGTGCATATGGCATAAGTGTTGCTATAACCCGACCGGAAGAATATGTAGAGATAAGCCGCTCTTTAATCCTAAGCTTAGTGCATTTCTATTGCAGCGCCGCATGTGAGCATCAATCGGCGATGAAGAAGGCACTGCTTTCGGGTGATCGATAGAGCGCAAGTCTCATAGACATTTCTACGGCTAGAAGAAACAATGAATAGAAGGACTTCACTGATGCACTTAGTCGACACAACCATGTTCTATGTACCGGAAGGCGGTGGTGTGCAACGCTATTTAAAGGCTAAACACGAATGGTTAAGGCGGAATACTACGGTGACGCACACCATTCTAGCGCCTGGCAAGGCGGATAACATCGCTAAAAACGGCATCGTTACGCTGAAGACGCCGCCGTTATTTCTACCTAACGGCTATCGCTTTCCCATTCGTCTAAAAAAATGGAAAAAACGCCTTATCGAATTAGCACCGGATTTGATAGAGGTGGGCGATGCCTATGGGCCTGCGTGGGCAAGCATTAAAGCCGGGCAACAATTAGGCGTCCCTGTGGCCGGATTTTATCATTCCGATTTGGTACGCCTCATTGGCACACGGCTGGGCCGCAACGCAGAAAATGCAACGGCACGATACGTTCGTCACCTGTATCGCGAATTCGATATCGTTATCACTCCCTCTCAATTCATCGCAAGGAAATTACAAGCTATCGGCATCCAGCGGGTCATCTGCCAATCATTGGGCGTCGATACGGAACAATTTCATCCGCAACGGCGTGATCCGGATCTACGAAAAAAATTGGGGCTTCCGGAAAATACTCGCTTGCTGATATTCGCCGGCCGATTCACCAAAGAGAAAAAAATTCCGGTATTGCTGTCCGCCTTTTCTCGCTTAGGAAATCCTTACCATCTTCTCCTCGTTGGCCACGGCATGCGAATTGCGCCACGACCAAACGTCACCGTTTGGAACTATCAGCATAATGAACAGGACCTTGCTCGCCTTATTGCAAGCTGCGACGCATTTGCACACGCTGGCGCGGACGAAACATTTGGTCTGGTAATCATAGAAGCCATGGCATCCGGCCTTCCTATCGTCGGTATTAATGGAGGTGGTGTTGCGGAGTTGGTTGATGAACGGTGTGGAATATTGGTTCCGCCCGGCAACAGCAAAGCATTCGCAGAGGCCATAGATACGCTTTACATCAATGATCTTCGGCGAATGGGGGAGGAAGCTCGCGAGAAGGTAAAACGATTATATAGCTGGAATCGGGTAATGCATTCGTTGCTTTCGCTATATCAACATCACCTCCTTATTAATAAGGAATATCAAGCAATAGACAATTATGCCTATCACTAATGACGCTCCTAACTCATCGCATGTTTGCATTTCCGTACATGATGTAGCGCCTGCCACGTGGACGGACTGCTCTCGTTTGCTCACACAGTTGGACAGCATCGGTACTATTCCGATAACGCTGCTCGTGGTTCCCGATTATCATCGTCAAGGAAGCATCGATCGTTATCCCGCTTTTCTGGATAAGATCGAGAGCCGTCTCGTTCGAGGAGACGAGGTTGCACTACATGGTTATTACCACTTGGATGATGCTCCTGCGCCTCGTGGGCCGATAAGCTGGATAAAACGCCGCGTGCTAACGCAATGCGAAGGCGAATTTGCAGCGCTTTCGTTATCCGAATCCATACGCCGGATCGAATACGGCGTCGAGCTCATGAAAAAACTAGGCTGGCCAATCAGCGGATTTGTTCCGCCGGCATGGTTACTTGATCGCGCCTCGCGCATCGCGCTATCGCGCTTTCCATTTACTTATACAACCTCAATGAACGGAATTTATCGGCTACCGGCATGGGACTTTACCTTCTCGCCATCACTCACCTATAGCGTGCGCTCTAGCTGGCGACGCCTCGCGTCTTTTCATCTCAATAAGGCTCGCATGAAAGTTTGCTCTCGTTCACCTGTTTTGCGAATTTCCATGCATCCAACGGATGTGCACCACAATGACGTTATGGCGCAATGGAAACTGCTTATACATACCGCATTATCGACACGCGTTCCGACAACAAAAGCAGAATGGGTCCTTCAGCAGCAATACCGCTTCGACAAGCAATTTTTTCAAAGCCGAACGTAAATTTTTCCTATTTCCCCTTATCGTTAGCCCTTCAAACCGATGAGGGATAGCGGCCAATCCAATATGGCATTACCTTTGCTTTGTAAGCCATGCAATGCGATAGACGATTTTATTTCTAGCTGCATCGGATTTCTCATCACGCTTATACCATGTCCCTAGTTGTTTTTTCTTGAGCCGTCGATAGGCATACCGCTCACCGGCGTAGATTGAAGCAACATACATTCATCACATCAGCGATGACGACCGCATCGATCAAAATGAACAAACCCTCACTTGCAGGTAATGCATTGGAAACAATACTGCGCGAGACCTTCGGTATAGCACAGTTACGCGAAGGGCAAAAAGAAGTTATAGCCAGTATTCTCTCGGCGCATGACACCCTCGCCGTGATGCCGACAGGCGCCGGGAAATCCCTCTGCTATCAATTACCCGCACTTTATCTGGAAGGTACAACTATTGTTGTTTCTCCGCTCATCTCCCTCATGAAAGATCAGGCCGATAAGTTAGACAATTTGGGAGTAGCAGCAGCGCAAATGAACAGCATGCTTAACCGGCAAGACGAAGTGTTGACGATGAAACATATCGGAGAATCAAAGCGAGAAATCGTCTTTACTACACCTGAACGTCTCACCGATCCTGGTTTCATCAACACCGTTAAAAAAAACATTATCGATCTCTTTGTCATTGATGAAGCACACTGCATTTCCCAATGGGGACATGATTTTCGCCCGGCTTTTCTGAGTATCGCCGACGCCGTCACGGAACTTGGTAATCCGCCGATATTAGCGTTAACGGCGACGGCGACAGACGCGGTTATCGATGACATAAAAAAACAACTACACAGACCGGACATGAGCGTGATCGATGCCGGCGTATATCGGCCGAACTTACACTATCGAGTCATTCAAGTAACCAATCACGACGAAAAACTAGAAACCCTTTTGCAATTAGCGAAAAACAACAAAGGTGCCGGTATTATCTATACCGCCACGGTAAAAGCCGCCGATGAGGTGTATGCGGCATTGCGCGAGAACCGCTTTAGCGTCGCTATTTATCATGGCCATCTCACTCCCCATGAACGAAAAGAAAATCAAGATTCGTTTATGAATGGCGATAGTCGGATCATGGTAGCTACCAACGCGTTCGGCATGGGCATCGATAAACTGGATATTCGATTTATTGTTCACTATCAAATACCGGCTAGCATCGATGCCTATTATCAGGAGTCCGGCCGCGCTGGACGCGACGGCAAAGCTGCCTATTGCATTCTGCTATACGACGATAAGGATAAAGCGATTCAACACTTTTTCCTCGCTCGCCGTTATCCGGCTGAAGACGACATCGCGAGCGTTTACGCAGCACTACAGCAATCGCATGCCGACACGGCATCGGTTTCGTTTACCTCTATCCACAATGTTGCAACCCGCGTGTCCGCAACGAAACAACAAATCGCGCTAAAGCTATTGAAAGACGCGGAAATCGTATCGCAAGATAGGAACCACCGATATCTGTTACAAAAAAAAGATATAAGCAGAAACGATATTTTAAGTCTTGCCAAAGAATATAAAGGAAAAAGCGAACACAATCAGGAAAAGTTAAAACGAATGATTTTCTATGCGCAAAGTGGATTTTGCCGCTGGAAAGTTCTGCTCGAATATTTTGAGCAAAAGTCCGATTGGCATGGATGCGGTATCTGTGACAATTGCTTGAAACCACCGGCACGCCCCCTTACCTCTCACCGGCGGCGAAAATCCATCACCCATCGAAAAATTCAAGGAATCGATTCGCCCCACTTTCGAATCGGGGAGCGAGTAAAAGTACCTAAGTACGGTGAAGGAAAAGTTATATCCTCTGCAACGAATCAAGTCACCATTTCTTTTCCTGACAGCGAAGTCAGAACTTTTCTGCCCAGTTATGTTCAATCATGTACTTAGAGCGTCTAACAAAATAAAGCGAAGCGATTCTGGCAAAGCGCAGCGACGCCGCCAGAATCATTTTGTTAGACGCTCTTAAGAGGTATCGGCGCCAATCGTCATATTCTCTGCTGTTAACGGCAGAGACTAACATGGAAGTATATGGAGAAAGTCGAAAGGAGTTACCAATGCGTATTCACTCTTCTACATCAGCCACCAGAGGGAAAGACCTCTTCGGTAACGATGCGTTAACACTACTCAGCGCGGATCATCAATCAGTAACCGAACTATTCGATTTGTTCGAAGCAGCCCTAGAAAGTTCGTCTAGCGAGCAAAAGTCTTTGTGCGAAAAAATCTGTGGCGAATTAGAAATTCACACTCATTTGGAAGAGGAGATTTTTTATCCGACCATTAGCCAAGACGCCAAATTGAGACCATTAGTTACCGAGGCACTGACGGACCATGCAAACGTAAAAGCCCAGATTCAGAAAATACGCAACTTGCATGTGGAAGATCCGCAGTTCGGCAGCAGCATGTTGCAGTTAATGGATGACGTCGAAAAACATATCGACGAAGAAGAAAACGTCATGTTCGCCGAAGTAGAAAAACGATTCAGCGGCGAATTAGATGCACTAGGATTACAAATAGCCCAACGGAAGCAAGAGTTGTCCGATCATATGTCCACTTCAATGAGTGAATCCAACATATCAAAAGACGGCCCTGTTTTCTAATCATGCCCTTTCATTATTCTTAGGTTGATAGATCATGAACGACGAGCAAAAGCAGCAGGACACCACAAGCGATGAAAATCGGACTACTCGTAGACCCACCACCGAGAGCCGGCATCCCCCGGGCTACGACGCACGGCACGATAAAGGCCAATTGAAGAAAAACCAGGAACGCCTCGGTGTAGGTACCGATCATAAAACGCCAAGCATGAAAAAGCACCATCGAGGCACTTTTCCATAAGAATGCTCATTACCAAAAATGGGGTTACTCTCGTTGACAGAGATGCCAATCTTTATCGAGATAACGCAAACGCGTAAAAGAGTAACTCCAATGAAATGTCCTTCATAAGGATAGAATAGAACACATATGTGCCGCTTTTTTTTGATACTTATGCAGCAAGTTTTATAAGCTCAGTTTGAAACACAATCTTGGCTTGGCCCTCGGTTTAGATAAGCCGATATGTACACGAAAACATCGCAATGCCTTACTTTTGTTTCGATTGCGAACTCGTTTTTCCAATCGCTCGTATGCCATCGAACACTAACCGCAATCCTCGAGCAAGCGTCTCTCCGTCGCCATTTGCCCAGAACCGCACACAAACGAGTCTCGGCTTCTCGGCAACGAAGCAGTTATTCAACGCCGCGATTTCGACGCCGCTGCTTCGGAGAACACCAATCACATAATTCACTTCTCCTGCCATCAACACTAATTCGCCCGTCGTTGCAATCCGCTCTTCATCGGTAGCGAAAAAGCTGAACACACTAGCAGCTCCCATGGCTGCGGGAATTTCTATACCGCCTTCCACAATACGCTCACTGCGAGGAACAGCGAACCGCAATACCGATCCCGTTATCTCGCCTTCCATGCCCAGAACTTGCTCGATCGCTTCCTTTCTTGGGCCAAGTTCACGAATGGCATCGGCGGCGTCTATCGCATCGGTAGATGGCTTATCTGTTACCTTAGAATTTTTAAGCGCTGACTTAATTGTGTTAGCGAGTGCAACGGGATCGCCGCGACCGACGACTCGCAGAGAAACCACATGCGGTGACTCATACAATAGTCGCTGATGAATGCCAGTCACCTGTATGCCGCTATTGAGAAAACTATCGATCGCCGGCGCGACTTCGTCTTGCATCAATACCAATTCCGCCCGCATAAGCGATGTCTTTCCCAGCGGCTTAAATGCAGCCCAAGATTCTAAAGAAAATTGCGGAGGAATTTGTTGAGCCTTAATAGTTACTTTGAAATCATTACGCGGCATCCAAACTTTAAATATATCTCCATCCAAACTGCCGGCGCCGAGTATCTGTCCAACCGGCTCCCAAAAACCGGCCTGTTGTTGAGCAAAGGCAGAAACACCTATGCTCAATAACAGGCCGCCGATAAGTCCTGCGATTCGACCACCATGCAGTAATGTCATTATGGATTAGGCGGTTTAATGAATACCGCTTTGTCCTTGCTGTTGTTGATCATCTCGTATTTCAAGCCTTCTCGCTTGCTGGCGTTGCGGTGCCGAGAATGTTATTTCTAAAACTCCGTCTCGTATATTCGCCTGCGCCGAATCGGCATCGACTTCTTCCGGAAGCTGAATGGCACGATAAAACTGGCCATAGCGTCGCTCGGAACGAAGCACTCCGCTTTCCCGCTGCTCGCTTTCCTCGCGCCGCTCACCTTGAATCACCAGCATGCCGTTTTGAACCTCAACGTGTAAGTCTTCCTTGCGGACGCCGGGAACTTCGGCACGCACCAGCAAATTATTTCCCCGTTGCGCGATTTCCACGGCCGGGACCCACATGCCGCCTGCGCCGCTTTGCTTGCGGCCGAGAGACCGCAACGCGCCACCGCCCAGCGCATCTTCAAACATGCGTTCCATCTCATATGCCATACGGCGAACCGCGGTAAAGGGATCTTCAAAGCCGCCGAACAGACTCGGTATTCCGGCACGCGGAAATCCTTGCTGGCGTTCTAACGAACCGCCACTTGAAGGCACACCGGCATTCCTCGATGCACTACCTTGAGACATGGTGGATGATTGAGGTCCTTGCGGCGCCGTACGTCCGCCTTGTTGGCCGCCATATTGCTGTTCGGCCTGCATCTGTCCTGCGCCGGTACCGCTGGTTCCCATGGATGCAGCTTGCTGAGCCCCGCTTCTACCTACCGTTTGTCCTTGATATACCTCACCGCGCCATTCGCCGGTTTCCGCGCCGGAGCTCTCGATAAATTCTTTAAACCGTTGCAAATCATTTTCCACTCGTCTTGATGTCACGCCAACAATATCGCCAACATTCTCCACAAACCCTTCCGGGTCATAATCCATTACCAGCGTGATGCGCGCCTTGCCGCCTTGTGCCGGATAAAATCGAACAGTCCCTGCTGTCTGCGTGCCATCTATGCTACGCCACGAGATGATTTCATCAGGCACTTGTTCCGTAATTACCGCATCCCATTCTTTTTCTTTTCCGCCAACTTTGGCTTTCCAATGCAAATGAGTATCGTCCAACTGCTTTACCGACAATACATTCTCCATAAATTTTGGGAAATCTTCGAACTGCGTCCATTGGTTGTACACCGTACGTAATGGGGCATTCACTTCGATTGACTTTTCTATCCTTGCCATGAGCGTTCCTTTCATCTTCTCACTACTGCACTGCTTAACTAGGTAGCCGATTTCCCATGACAATAAATAAACCAGAGTGGACTAACGGCTACTAGCCTAATCAACTTTTTCGAGGCAAGTTTCATACCGCGCGAAGCCCTTAAAGAGCATGTCTTCTCAGCCGTTATAAAGATCTGTATTGCTTTTTATGCGAGCGAGTGAAAATTTATTTCATTATTAGAGCGGATTTCGACTGAATGTACGGTATCGCTGAGTTTCTTTGGGGTGCAGTGCTAGGCGAGAGGAGCGCCGCTTGGTTATTCCAAGCAAGCGACGAACAACGACGCAATGCGCCCCAAAGAAACTCAGCCCGAAGGGTTGCCCCCAAATGCGGCC
>Ga0157374_10000225_pt1 | contig 52365 bp, 57 predicted proteins | sample M25metaG_FD_115308 | JGI IMG/M metagenome (GOLD analysis project Ga0157374, IMG submission 115308) | Miscanthus rhizosphere microbial communities from Kellogg Biological Station, Michigan, USA - M2-5 metaG | ecosystem: Host-associated > Plants > Roots > Rhizosphere > Soil | place: USA: Michigan...
AACCAGTGATACTTCCGGCTTCTCCTGACGAATTGAGAGACTTATGTGTGAGGTGGAGTTTTGGGAGGTGTTTTAGGGAAAGAACAAGGGTTTTTAAAAGCGGTGCCCTCTCTTGTCCGCTTGCTGGCTGCCGAATAGGTAACATCGTCGCGTTGCTTACTTGAGACAACCACTTTGTGGTTTTCTCAACGCGCCGGGCAAATGGCATACATTTGCTCGGGCTGCTCTTTCCAGTCTAATGACAGTTCAGAGCAACTTCATTGCTATTTCGGTTGTTACTTGATTGTTAAAGTGCGGGTTTTGGAACTTATAAACGCTAATCGCCCATAAGCCGCCAATATTTACCAACCCGTACACATGAGACACTCTTGTCGATGCCTGCGTAATCCAGCAGATGCTGTTCCAGGGTGATTCTCCCCTGTTTTGCGTCAAGCTCCATGTCCGTCTTACCCATTCGGAATTGAACGTTGAGGTCGGCAATGCGCTCATCCAAGATGTCGCCCTTGAGCCGCTGCTCAACTTCGTCGTCCCAGACATGTTTCGGATATACATGCAGATACTTTTGGAACCCGCGGGTAATGACTACTCCGCTCGCAAACTCGTTTCGAAGTTCGGTCGGTATGGTTAACCGCCGCTTGTCGTCGAGCTTTCTTTGGAAATAGTCCACCTGTGCCATGTAATTGGTTGGTTTAGTTTAAGTTACTAGTGAGTTTTTTGTTTTTTGTGTCTAGCAGGTAGCGGTTAGGATTTCTTTTGCTACCCACGATTACCCACTAACAAGAGTGTACTACCCACGCTTACCCACTTGCAAGTCCTTTTATACACAAAAAGTGACGCTCTATGCGTCACTTTTCCACAGGTTTTCAGTTTGCTATACTGTCAGCACTACATCTGGTGCTTTATACACAGGCTTTCCACACTAGTCTGCATAAAGCGCTGCCGGATCGCATTATTTGCCACCAAAAGTCGCATGACGTACCCCCGTAGTTAGAATTATTGGTGAATGTCCGGTTTCGGCATCGCGAAGAAAAACCGAATCCATGACTTCGGCATGCACTGGTATGGCATGGAGGGCGCGTAGCATTTCCCCGCTGCTCTTAAAACTGGTCAGCAAGATTGCAACAATAGCCACAAACATGCTGCCATGCCAGTGAATGGGATGCAGATGGCGATGCAAGTTTTTAGTTTTTTTCATAGTTTTGCTATTTATTTTAGGAACTGTAAATAAATAGTAGCAAAACTTAAGCACTTTGTCAATATTGTGACAAAGTAATAAACTAGGATACCCCCCCAGATTAGATATCTAATTCAAACGATTCGCCGTTTACGGTTTTTACAAACGTAATTCCCCGCTCTGCAAAATCCTGTTCAAGCTGTTCGTATACACCACTGCGTGCATCATCATTCCAATGCCAGTCGTGAATTGGGATAACGTATTGTGGCTTGAGTTCTAATGCCAGGCGCACCGCGCCCACCGTTGAGCCCCACGGCGCTTGCACGGGCAGCGCCAAAATTGCTTTGGTTTCTTTAAAACTGTGGCTGTCGCCGGGATGGCTCAGCACATCTAAATAATGTACGCCAATTTCCTGTGGTGGATCGGACTGGAAATAGGGGCGGATATGTTCATGCGGGCTAGCAAACAGACTTGCCCCCTCAGGCGCTTCGGTGCTAACCTGGGATACCCCCATCGCTTTCAGCTGCTCGGCTATTTCAGCCGTGGCCGTTATGCGAACTTCGGGAAATTTGGCGGCCAAATCCTTTACTAGATCTCCATTCAGATGATCGGCATGAATATGCGTAATAAAGATGTCGTCAAGGCGTTCCAGAGCATCAGCAGTCAGCGTGCTATAGACCCCGGGATCAAAAACAGCAACACGCTCAGGTGTTTCAACCAGCAAACAAGAGTGTACGAATTTGGTAATTTTCATGGAATAATCCTCGCTTACACTTGTTAGTATACCTTAGTGGGTATACAGAGCAGCGACGTATGCTGCATTCCAACCCCATACAGGGCACCGAGTTTACTTAGGCAGGTTTAGGCCGACGAGCAACACGACGGTCCCGGTACGCAAGCTCTCTGCGGTAGCCATCGAGACACTCTATAAACGGCTCAAATTCTTTAAGGAGTGTGGAGTAACGCTGGTTGGGCGTAAATAGCTTTAGCAGTTTCTTTTGGCCTGCAAGGTATTCTACCAGGCCAAAGAAATCCCCATCACCGCTGACGATTACTGCTTTGTCGTAATTAGCATATTCTTTCATGGCATACAGCACTAGATCAGCGTCGATATTGCCCTTTACGACCGGCTTTTGCTCGTCTTTGTGCTCTGCGTCGCTAGAAACACTTGTGTCAGCTTTAATTTCTAAGGTCGGCTTTAAAACAATTAGATACCCATGCTCGTGCATCAGCTCATAAAGCGCTTCGTTTTCAGCCATATACCCAATAAACATGTAGGCATGGGTGACGCCGTATTTTTCTTCAAGCCAAATGCGAAATTTACGCCAGTCCATTTTCCAGCCTAGTTTTTGAACACCGAGGTTCAGGTTTTGACTGTCGATAAAGGCGTAATTGTTTTGCGACTTTGGCCGCTTTGGCTTGTCGTCCTCGGTATTTTTTGGGGTTTTATGGGAATGGTTCGGACGATGTTGGCTATTCATAACGTATTCATCATACCACTTGTGGTTCAGATAAGTGTGTACTTGGCAGTGCGGCGATAGTGTTGCTGCAAGCGTCCAATCTCTTGCGCTATAAGTATGGTAACTGGGATATAGATCGTGGCGACAAGGCCAAGCCACGACGACAGCCAACCAAGTAGTTTTCCAAAACCGGGGAGTATGGCAACTACCCTGCCCATGGTTAGCGATTTTCTAACTACGGGATCGGGCGACGTGAGTGCATCACCTTTGGTTTGAAAACTGCTAGCACTCACCTGGACTACACGGTGTGTGATGAGTTCATTGGGATTGCGGCTACTACGATATGACACGACCATCCCGGGCAGCAATGCTGCATGGCTGCTAGCTCGCATAATCAATGCATCGCCCGGCCGAAAGGTGGGTTGCATGCTGGCGGTTTGGACGCTCAGCAAGCGGAGGTTATAGAGGTGGCTCATTACCAGCCAACCACATACAACAGTAACTACCAGGCAGATGACCATACGAAGCCACCGACACACAAATCGGACACCAAGCATAGCGCTTACTGCGGTATGCCGCTGAATACTAGGTCAAGACTACTGATTGTGGCGCCATTTCCGGAAACCGCGTCAGCAGCCATGTTTACCTGCATGTGGTATGAGGCCACCGAACCCACTGGCAGTAAACTATTTTCGATAGTAACCTTACCAGCAATCAGGCTTGCCAGGCTAAAACTCTGAGTTACACCTGGAACTCCGCCCACCGTAGGTGGCGTTATGAGTACCAACACCTTGGCTAGGTCAACAGTACCGGTAACTGTGGGCGTAGTGGGTACCGCCAGTGACAAACTTAGGCTGCTGGTACCGGTGTTTTTGAGGTAAGCCATGTAATTGTTGGCCGCTGGCTGAGCTGCACCACCTGGTATTAGATTGTTGAAGCTAAAACCCGGAACAGAATCACTGTAGTACGAGCCAGTGGTACTAATTTGCAGGCTAGCTGTGGCAGTTTGGATAGTATTGCCCGTTAGCGCATTACCCGTGCTTTGCATCGCGGCAAATGTCACTAGCGTTGTTGTTATACCCACAGCACTGACAACGGTAATCGCTCGGATCAGGGGTAAGAATTTCTGAAGTTTTTTGGATCGGGACATTTGCGGCAACTCCTATAGAAAACTTAAGATTTGCTGCAAGTGTGCCACATTTCCACAACGTCAGTCAATGTTTTAATATATATTTAACAATTAGTCAAAACGCTTGCGTTTGAGACATCCCACAGAGAGTAACGATTTTTAGCTGGCTGCCTTCAAAATGTTGAGTAGCTCCGGGCCATACTTATCGAGCTTGTTTTGCCCAAATCCCTTAACACCTAGTAGTGCCTGGGGGGTTTGCGGTTTGCGGCGAGCCAGTTCTTCTAGTAGTGTGTTGTGAGCGATGATGAAGGCCGAGACCTTGTCTTCTTTGGCCTTATCGAGCCGCCATTGTTTGAGCCTGAGAAACAGTGCTTCATCATACGGTGCGCTTTCAAATAAATCTTCCACGAAATCGGGCTCGGCTATGGACGCTTCGTAGTCGGCTGTGATGTTGGCTAGTGATTCCGAGGACTCACGCAAATCTTGGTCGAAGGCGTGAACTGCGGGATGCATCATGAGCGCCGTTTGATTGATGCCATTTAGATAAACACCGTCCATACTACGTACCCGCGACAGTGCTACGTAACCCATGCCGGGCGTAAAGCTGCGGCTGAGGTCGATTTCGGCAGCGTCCAGGCTCATGCCCTGGCTTTTGTGGATAGTGATTGCCCACGCCAACCTTAGGGGTAGCTGGGCAACTTCGGCACGGGTTTTGCCGTCTTCTTCTAGCTTCCAGCTGTGGCGCTCTACTTTGAGCTCGCGGCCGCTAGGCAGTGCCACGAGTGGCAGGTCATCGACAAAATCAAGCACCCTGCCCCGTGTGCCGTTTACATAGCCGCTGGCAAAATTGTTGGCCACAAACATCACTTCGGCGCCAATCTTGAGCTCCAGCACCTCGGGCGCTAACACACTTTTTACCAATGTTTCGATCTTGGCAGCCTGACCGCCCGTTTGCATTTGATAGCGATGCGCATCACGGTCGATTTCTTTTAGATGGCGCTGATTGATGCTGTCGACGTCCATATTGTGACTGAACAGACGGGTTACTATTTGGTCACCTGGGCGTTTCTCTTGCAGCCGTTCTTGCAAGGCAGCTTCGTGGAGCTCGTTGACATCGCCGCGGCGCATAGCCTCTAGTAGGTCTAGTAGACCGTCGCCACTATCCTGACGATGCTGCTCGGTGAGGTAACAGATTTTGGGGTCAAGTTCCTGCCACGCATCGCTTAAATGCACAAAATCGACTGGCCCATTGCCACGGGTAATTGGTGGCAACTGGAACAAGTCACCCACCAAAATCACCTGCAACCCGCCAAACGGTGCATCATTTTTACGCAGCAGTTTAGCCACTTCGTTCACCATGTTCAGGCGTTGGCCGTGCAACATAGAGACCTCATCAATCACTAGCACATCGGTGGCGTTATAGCGTTTGATCAGCCGATCAGTGTTCTGCAAACGCTCGCGGTCCCAATCGGTCAAAAAATCTTTGATGCCAAGGCCGCTCCAGCTATGGATAGTGGTGCCGCCAATGTGCGTTGCTGCGATGCCGGTACTGGCGGTAACGGCCACATTTTTGCCCTGGCGGCCAGCCTGGCGGATAAACTCATTGAGCACATAGGTCTTGCCGGCACCAGGCGCCCCGGTCAAAAATACCGAGTTCCCCTCCAGCATAACGGTCAGTGCCTGCGCTTGCCTCATAGGCTTTCAGTATAGCAGTCGCCCGGCACTAACTTGGGTTGTAGTTTTTACGGTAGAATATCAACAAGAAAAGAAAGAGGGCTGCCTAATTGGCAGCCCTCTTTTGAGTGGTGTTAGTAAGGGGAATCATGAGCGCTACTATTTTAACGCGTTAGGACTTGAGAAGTGCGAGGTTTAGTTAAGCTTCGCGCTTAATCTGCTCAAGTCCTTTTCTTAGCAAATGAATTGACAGACTGTTTACTGTCCTATCTTGCTCATCTGCGACAGCATTGAGCTTGCCGTAAAGTTCGTCATCTACTCTGATGAAGATTACTTTCTGGGCAAGTTTCTTTGCAGGTTCACGCTTCGATGAATTTTCCATTCATAGCCTCCCTTCTATTTAATAGCGAAGGGCCGCGTTATCTTTACATTACCACTCTTTTACATTGCCCTCGTCACCGATGGGCAAATAGTCTAAGTCAAGCTCCTGTTTGAGCTCACGAACCGTATCGTAGATTGCTAGTTCCAGGTCTACGACAACCACCCACAGCATCTCCTCCGGAGACCCCTTCCAGTTACCCTCGAGGGCCCCTTTGACGATAAAATTATCATGGTGCTTATACAAAATATCTTCAGCTTTACGAATGTCGGCGCTACTGTGCACGACAATAAAAAGTTCCAGGCTCACGCTCATGTTCTTATCCCCTTATCTAACTTGTTAATGAACGCGGCCCCAAGCCATTACTTACAGTATAGCATTAGCTAGCAAATTCTAGCATACATATTTGTTGTGATCTGATCTACACGCCAGTGGGGATATCAGCCAGCGAATCACCTTCTTCTTTATCAGGTTTTAGCAGGCGTTTTTTGATGATTTCGTAGCGCTCGCCGGTCACTGGTGATTCCATGTAATCTTCGTTCATGAGGTTGATGAATTTAGCGATATCCTTGTCATCCATGATGATAATGGCGCCGCTGTCATCGGGCATCAGATTGAGGTCCATATCCTCGGCCTGCTCCAGAATCTGCTCCTGTGTAACCTTGCCCACATCCAGCTTTTGCAGCTTTTTAACCAGCGCCTTTTTATCTTTAACCAGGTTTTGGATACCCATGCCCTCGCTAAAATTGAGGCGGTACATTTCCTCGATCTCGCGAATCTTGCTTTCGGCCACCGCCTGCTCTTTGGCGTCATATCCAAACAGCGTTTTGAGCTTGGGCTGGCTAAACACATACAGGTCCTGATCCAACACCAGCATCTGCGGATCGCTTGGCAAGCGCAGTGCAGCATCAGCATCAAACGGAATAAACTTATCACCGCGCAGCATCCAACCGGTGCGACCCTTCATCACCTGGCTCTTGGGCAGCACTTTGGCGACATAAAACTGCTGCTTCATCTCGGGATGCGTTACCCGCGCTAGCACGCCTTTCATGTGGTTGATGTCGTGCTCCTCTTCCTTAAACAGCACAATTTCGTGCTCCTGAGTCTTCAGCCAACCGAGCGTCTCACGAAGCTTATCAACTTTGTGCACCTGGGTACGCTGTAGCACATGCTCTTCAGCCTCGGCCTGCTCAAAGCCACGGACAATTAGCCCCTTATCAATGCCTTCCAGAATATATTCCAGCATCTCATCAACGAAAATCGGCTCCAGCTGCTTTTTGAGACCGTCGGCCAAGTTGGTCTTATAGAGTACGTAGTTTTTGCTGATAAAAAACAGCTCCACCTTGAGTTCGTCTTTATACTGCACCAGGTTGTTAGCCCAGGCGAATACGTCGGTTTCGATGTAGTCATCGGGTTTGTAACCATCATCAGGTACGATATCGGCTTCGACCGGACGTTCAGGAACTTCAGCAGCCAACGTCTCTGTAGTGTTTACTGGTTCTGCATCTGTATCCATAATTTGTTCAATTTCCAAACTTAGTTTTATATATTCTCCGCTATTTTACCGCGTTTTGAGGCGTCCGACTGCTGTAAAATTGCCTATAGTCTGACGCCCTGGCGGGCTTTGTTCGCCCACTCATCGGCTAGTTCATTGCCTTTATCGCCCATATGACCGCGCACCCAGGTGAGCGTGGCGTTTGACTCTTGATACAGCGGATATACTGCGTGCACAATATCCAGATTTTTAATCGGCCCGCCGGATTTTTTCCAACCCTTTGCCGCCCAGCCTGGCGCCCACTGGGTAATAACGTTAATCCAGAATTCGCTGTCGGTATAAATGGTACATTCCTGCCCCGCGGCATGCTTGAGCGCGTTTAAAATAGCGAAGCCTTCCATGCGGATGTTTGTCGTGTGCTTAGCGCTCACGCCCGAACCCTCTGGCTCTGTGCCGAGTACTGCGGGTTTATCATTCAAAATAACCGCAAAGCCGCCAGGGCCCGGATTGGGGCTGGCGCTGCCATCTGTGTAATAGATAATCATGTAGCTTCAGTCTAGCAGGAGTGGTGAAATTTTCTAAACTTAGTGGTCATATACTATCTACACACGCAGTATGTCTTTAAGAAGCGGCAGCTCGGGCATGGGCTGATTGAACGCATTAGTGCCCATATGTCCCTGCCCTTTAGCCAGAACAAAGCTAGCCCCCAGTGCTTCTGCAACTGGTCTTGCCTGTTTGTCGTCACAGCCCCAGGGATCATTATCGCTGTTAATCAACACGATTTCATCGGCAGCCGAACGAATACGGTCATAATCAAAGCCTTCGGCTGGCAGCATTAACTCCGAAAAACCTTCGTCGTCAATACTTTGATAAAAGCCACTCACTAGCACTACTTGCTTAACATGCAGATTCCAACGACTCCTCAAGCTGGGGTCTATTGGTATGCGGTAACAGTGGCCACCAGATTTGATAACCCTTGTCTTCCAGGTATCTCTTTGTATCAGCAAACCAAAAATAGTCTTGATTGCTACCATCAGTTCCGTGCAACAAAACAGCCTGTTTCATACGCCCATAATAGCATGCAAGAACTGCGTTGCCGTGACACCCTACTATCGTAGTATATTCTGTATGCTAAAGTTTATATGTTATCACTTAAAACACAACGGTACATAAAAAATGATTGAGCCGCTAACCGCATCACCCGAAAGCATTGTTGCCAAAAACTATGCCGTCATTGAGCAATCGCCGTTGAGCCTGCCTGTTGCAGCTGCGTATACTGCAGCTCTGTCTAGCCACCCCCACTTAGCTGACATCGAGATACTCCCCATGCCAGATGACAGTGCCAGTCCTGCTAGTGCAAGGCCAAGCTGGAAGTCAGAAAGTGGGCATAGCCAAGTATTCTTACATGTTGGCAACCTTGACAAAGTATTCTCCATGACCAAGTTTGCCATTGATACTGTGCCTGGTTTCGCCAAGCGATTTGCCGAGCTATATGGCATAGAAGAAGCGCAGGTAACACCGCAGTTCAAATATGTGGAATCGTTCGTTCATGAACTTGGGCATGCAGATGAATATGCGAAAGTGGCTAGCTCACCTGAAACGTTTGCAATTGCTAATCAGCGTGCTAAAGCATCTATGCCGCTTGGTAGCGCGGCCGTCTCCCGACTTATCGCTTCTGGCACGCCCCATCATACCTGGCTTCATCAAAACTCTGCCGCTCTCTTAGCACGAACCGGAGCAAGCAACGTGGACGAAGCCATTGGCATGCAACATGATGCATACCGTATGCTCCCTAGTGAGAGGCGGGCTGATTTATTTGCTGCCAACGTTTTTGCGGCAAACCCAGAGCTGTTAGATTTAGCTCTCAAAAGCTAGGCTCGTAGCCTTCCAAAAAAACTATACTATAACCAAAAAGTTGAGCAGTTAAAATTTGAGACTCTGGGACAGGTCGGCAATTGCCACACGAGCCTGTTCAGTAGTGTCACGGTGACGAACTGTTACCGTGCCGGCATTGTCACCTTCTAGGGTGTCGAAATCAACCGTTACACAGTACGGCGTACCGACTTCGTCCATTTTGCGGTAGTTTTTGCCTATGTTACCAGTATCTACCCACATCACAGCACCCAGCTCTTTTTTGAGCAGAGCGTAGACTTCGCGGGCTTTTGCGACTAGCTCTGACTTATTTTTAGCAAGCGGCAACACCGCTACCTTTACGGGCGCAAGATGAGCGGGCAGCTTTAAGTAAATGCGTTTTTCGCCATTAATCTCGTCTTCGGTATATGCAGCGGAAAGTACAGCCATAAGAGCGCGCTCCACACCAAAGCTCGGTTCAATCACATGTGGCACAAATGCAGCTGCGCCATCTTTTGGTCGGTATTCCATGTTCTTGCCACTGGCCTTTTGGATATTTTGCAAATCAAAATCAGTGCGATACGCCAAGCCCAACAACTCTTCACGCCCAATTGGGAAGTCGAATTCAAAGTCGACAGTGCGCTTGCTGTAGTGAGCACGGTCTTCGGCCGGCACTTCCAGCTCATGAACTTGCTCTGCGGGCAGGCCAAGGAGACTGCACCAATTATGTATTCGCCTTATCCATTCTTCGAAGCTTTTTTCCCACTGGTCAGGATGCACGAAATACTCGATCTCCATCTGTTCGAACTCGCGGCTGCGGAAAATAAAGTCACGCGGGCTGATTTCGTTACGGAAGGCTTTACCCTGCTGTGCGATACCAAATGGCACGTCGGGATAGTAGCTGTCGACCACATTTTTGAAGTTAGTAAAAATACCTTGGGCAGTTTCTGGCCGCAGGTAGCTTATGGAGGCATCATCTTGAACTGGGCCAACGTTGGTCTTGAACATCATATTGAACGTTCGAGCGGGGTACCACGCCACATTGCCACATCGCTGACATTTCACCGCATGTCTATTTAGGTAGATTGCCGGGAAGTCGCCTAGGAACTGATCTGCATCCTTTTGCGCGTTCGACACATAGAACAGACGTAGCTCTGAAACGGTGTCGTGGGCTGGATACATCGCCTCCCCGGCGACTAACCCATGCTCCTGCAGCCTGTTGAACAGTTCTGCTTTTTCGGTGGCGTTATATGGTTTGTCAGCGTACGAGTTTATGAGCGCTTCGCGCTGTGCAAAGAATGTACTTGATTCTTTTTGATATTCGTCTTTGTTGGCGATGATATGGTCAGCACGAAAACGGCCATGACAGTAGCTGCACTCGATAAGAGGGTCAGTGAAAGTATCAACATGCCCACTGGCTTGCCAAACCTTCTGGTTCATCAGAATCGCCGCATCAACGCCGTACATTTCCTCGGCATCTTCTACAAACATTTTCCACCACAGCTGCATAATGTTGCGCTTGAGCGCCACACCCAGTGGGCCGTAGTCCCAGGTGCCACTCAGCCCCCCATACACATCACTCCCCGGAAAAATAAACCCGCGGCGCTTGGCTAAACTAACAACATCTTCTAGTTTTACATCACTCATAGTTATACGCAATTATAACAGACTACCAGAGAAAATTAGCTCCACAAGAGCCCTAGTAGCCCACTAGTCGTGGCTGTACTGCCGCGCAAACAAAGCAATCAGCTGGCCCGTTGCCACTACCAACTGAGCCACACCGTTCACCTTCTGGAGCGCTCCAGGTGTAGCGCCGCTAAAGACTAGCCGCAAAAATTTGATAGTTGCAGCATCATACGGTGCATCGGGGCGTGCAATAAATGCGGAGTCATCAAAGCTGAATTCGTAGCGCTGATTAGCACTGAGCCGAGTGCCATCAGGCTCGGTTTGCAAGTTTGGTTCGTAGCCTCCCAGTTTTAAGAGCTGTGCCGTAAACCATAGTCGCACTAACTCCAGATTGATCGTGGGGTCGTCGAGTGCCTTAAAAATTGCTTCTAGCACATGAAAATATCCCACTTCGGGCTCATCTTCGGTCATTTTATTAAGCCGCCGGATAACATCGTAGCCAAGCATAGTGCGATTGATATCTTGCACGATGTGTCCATAATGAGTTGTTAGCCGCGCAGAAACCAGTGTTCCAATATCGCCCCTACCCTTTACATAGGTAAGATTGGTTACGCTGAACAACTCAACCCCGCCTGCCAGCTTGCTTTTAACACGGCGCACACCCTTGGCAATTAGGCGCAGTTTACCGGCTTCGGGCGTCAAAAAAGTGATGATGCGGTCGGCTTCGCCGTAATCAACCCGGGCCAACACAATCCCCATAGTAACTTGTTGTTGATTCACACTGTAGCTGACTCCGTTTTAACTACAGCGGCACACAGTGCCGCTAAGCTCGTTTCAGGTTTATAGAGCACCTGCACTACTCCCAATTCATGGTACAACGTTGCCGCCTGAGCCAGTTCACGAAGTGGCGTGTAGCTATAAATGATTATCGGGATCTGTAGCCACTCAGGATAGCTGCGAAATTCGTACAAAAACTCAACCCCATTATGACGCGGTAGCTGTAGCTCTAAGATCACGATATCCGGAGTCCGTTCATCGATCGCTTGCACAGCCGACTGAGCTGACACAGCATGCCGGGTTGTACGTCCACTGCGCCGTAATGCCATTTGAATCAGCTCTGCCTGCAATCTATCCGGTTCAATCACTAAGACATGCATGCGCGCACCTCAGCGTAAAACAATATACGTGCCACGTCCGAGACATATTTGCTTTTCATTATACTAACTGCAGCTGCCGACTCAGCTGTAATGTTGTTGCAAGTCCCGTTAAACTACGGTACCGCGCCACGTGCAAGCGAGCGGCTAACGTACTTAGCAGTGAGTCGGCCACGAACACCCCGGCAGCCGGGCCGCTAGTTAGTCGTTGCAGTGGTTCGTGCGCACGACCCTCAAAGCCTTGAGCTCGGCGCAAATCTTCTCTGCCTAGCTGCAATGTATTGCTATACAAGCCGGCCACGACACCGTATCGGCTGCGATGCGCAGACAAACGCACCACATTCGACTCATCGTCTTCAGACTGCCCTAGTACAAAGGCTTGTCCCAGGCTAGTCATAGCCGCCTGCAAAACCGTGCGATCAGCCAAAATTGGTTGCATACGAGGACCGGGATCCAGCTCCAGCAAAACGCCATATTGCCGCGCGAAAGGCTGTAGTGTTTGCGCCGTATCGTACAGTAGCGACGACACGGTCACGGGCTCCAGCTTTAGCAGTGCAGCTTTGCCTTGCAGTCTTAAACGAAGCGCATAGCTTTCGGCTAGCTGAAGCGAAGTCCGGCTTACCAGTTGCACCATTGTCCAATGCATTTGCGCTGCCTTTGGGTCATCAGCAACACCAAGTTCGGCTAACTGTGAAATCTGCAGCAGTGGCCGGGTAAGCTGTTCCGCCAAACTCAAAAACAGCTGTTCTTGACTGTCTAGCGCTTCCTGTTTCCCGCCGTGCTGCATACTATCCGCCCCGTCTATTACCTCACTTGCCTGTTCACTTCAAGTATACAACGAGGTTTTACCCGGTAGCGAGTAACAACGTCTAAATTACTACGGTGCGAAGGTTAGATTGGGCAGTACGTATTTTTCGAAATCTGGCAGATAGTCAGTGGATTCAGTCCAGATTTCAAGCGTTTTATCGCGCAGCGGTATTAGGATAGTAGTGCCCGATGCTTTTGGGATGCTAGGAAAAACAGCTCCGGAAAGCCGTGATCCCGTTATACTAGGTACTTTTGGCAAGCTATAGGGAGCAGCCGTGACGGTGCCGTTTGTAATGTAGCTGGAATAATGACCCAGCTCTTGGCTGTAAGCATTGGCCACTATGCGAACGCGCAAGTTATAGGTTTGCTTCGATTCGGTAGACGGGACATAGGCCGGATGAAAATAAGCGTCCAGAGGATAGGCGCCGTTGACATCAACGTAGGCACTCCAGGTCTTCGGGTAGCTGACATGTACGCTGCCATAGGCATCAGGGCCAATATAGGTGGCTACCGGATTCTTTGCAGCCTCAGCATACTGCTTGGCATCGGCTGCCTCCACTGCCTGTCTATTGGCAGCTACAGCGGCAGCTACCTTGGCATCGCTGTTATTTTTGTAGTCCTGACGACCTCTGAATGCCCAAACACCAAACACTGCAGCACCTATAAATAGGATACTCAGCAAGATAAGTGATACCACCAGCGCGTTAACTTCACCCCTCTCACCCATACTATGATCTAATGATTTCATTATGCTCATGGTAACCGAACCGGCGGTAATGTTCAATATTTATATAAGTACACGCCTGACTGCTCTTGACTGGCCTTACGGCCTGGAATCTGGAATGCAAAACTGACCAGCGGCTTTTTGATCTCTTGCATACGGGTGTCTAACCTAGGCATAAAGCGGTCTAGCAAAAACACGAACACGCCATCGCATTCCGGCCAAGGTGTCCGCCAAAAGTTGCCCCAGATAATCCGTACCTGCTTGCGATAGCGCCAGGTTCGCAGCCAGCTCACTACCACCAAAAATAAGTTGAGCTCGATACCAATCACATTCAGCCCAGATCGCGCCGCCATAATCAGCACTCTGCCATCTCCGCTGCCCAACTCTAATAGCGTCTGGCCGGGCTGTAAATCTAGGAGTTCCAAGGCGATTCCCGCCTGTTTCTTAAGTGTGGGCACGTAGGGCGCGCCCCACAACAGCACCCCACCAAAGGCCGCTACAAATATTAGTGCCGATGCCAAAAACACATACGCCATGGCTATTCGTGTGCGATGTGGCGATGCACTTCTACTTCAGCTTGTTTCAGATATGTTTCCAGCTCATCAATCAGTTTTAAACCCGCCGCATGAAGCTTTGTGGCTTCATCAATCTGAATATCCGGGTCCTGTAGCTGCGCCACAATGTTTTCCAGCTCTGCCGCCTTGTCACGGTAATTAAATACTTCTTTTTTGGTCATGATTTCCTCACTGTTTCAATTGTAGCCGTGGCCGAACCGCCTGCCAAGGTAAGTTCAACTATTTGACCCGTTTTTAGTCCTTGCGTATGTTTGATAAGCGTCCCGTCGGTTTGACGGACCAACGCATAGCCCCGATGCAATGCGGCCGCGGGATCGTAAGCACTCAGTAATTGCCGCGCCGTTTGCAAACGCAGCTGCGCAGTTTGATATGCCGTCCGTAAGCCTTTGTCAAGCTCTGTTCGGTACATACCTAAGCGTTCGGCTCGATCTTTCACCAAGCGAGTAAGTCCTCGCCCAAGATCCCCGCGAAGTACTTCCAGTTGCTTCAAAACCATGGTCCGATCAGGCGTCAGCAGCTCCGCCGCATTGCTGGGCGTACTGGCTCGCCGGTCGGCCGTTAGCTCGGCTAGGCTGATATCCACTTCGTGCCCAATCGCCACCAAGGTTGACACACGGCTCGCCGCGACTGCCCGCGTTACCTGCTCAGTACTAAAAGCCGCCAGGTCGTCAGCACTACCTCCGCCGCGCGTAATTACCAGTACATCCGGTATCTCAGCCGCCGCGTTCGCCGCTACAATAGCCGCCACAATCTGTCGTATCGCCGGTTCACCTTGCACTTGCACGTCGTAATGGTCAACCGCCACACCACGCCAGCGGGCGTTTAAAATCTTCAGAAAATCTGTATAAGCTGCTGACCCGCCGGCCGTTATCAGCGCCACCCGCCGTGGTGGATATGGCAGTGGCCGCTTGCGCTCTGGCGCAAACAAACCTTCTGTCTGCAGCTTGGCTGCCAGCAGATCAGCTGCCCGGCGCAAAGTTCCCTCGCCTACCGGCATAATGGTTTGCACGTTCACGCTAAAGCCGTACAGATTATGCAGCCGCGGATTGCCGCTTACCCGCACCACCATGCCTTCTTCCAGTGGCCCCGGCAGCGCATAGACGGTCCCAAAAAACTTCACACTAGAATCATCGTCCTTCAGGTCAAAATACACCCAGCGGTTTTTGCTAACCCGGAAGTTAGCTAGCTCACCCTCAATCGTCACGTATGGATACGTGGCTTCCAAAGTTTGATTCAAATACGCCACAAAATCGCTGACACCAAAAATAAGCTGCTCGTCCACGCTCAAACTAACCCCCTGAAGCCGGAGCGGCCGGCTCTTTTGGCATATGCAACGCCTGGTGATACAGATAGTAGCCCGGTGGCAACTGCACCAGCATGTTCACCACACGGTACATAACGGTCACCGGCAGGCTGAGCTTAGCCGGAATACCCGAAGCAGCCAAAATCAAGGTCATCAGCCCCTCGTACACACCCACGCCACCCGGCAAAATACTCACGAGTCCCGCAAAGTTAGCTACCGCGTATGCCAAAATAACTGCCCCCACGTTTACCAAATGACCGAAAGCCACATACACCACATACACCGCCATAACTTCCCAGAAATTAGCTAGGAAGGCCTGCCAAAACGGCCACTTCAGTTGCCGCCAGTCTTTCCTAAACAGCATATAGTTGTTGTGCAGTTCTTCGAACACGCTCCGCGCCCGAGCCACATTGATCGTTTCCTGATGATTCGGCCGCACCAAATGTATTACCTTATTCAGTTGCACGGTTACCCAGGTAAAAAAACTCGAGATCCGTTTTTCGCTGCCAATAATGAATGCGAAACCTGCCGTACCCACCACCATAAGTGTCGTTAAGCTCCCCGCTACCAGCAAAATGACGTTATTCATCCGCCCCTCAACCGCTAAAAAGAACATCCCCAGCACAATCAGCAGCTCAAAACTCAGAAAAATCAGCACTAACTTCATTAGGTGTACCAGTGTTGCTTTTGCGCCCGTAATATCTGGCCGACGCATCCGCACACTAAAATAACTGATACCCGTTACTCCGCCACTAGGAAATACACTGTTTACAAAATTAAGCTCCAGCGATGATTTAAACAGCGGCCAATATTCCAGCTTATTCCCCGTCAGCCTAAACAGCCCCTGATACAGCCGAGCTTGAGCGTCATAGTTTAAAAACTCTACAGGCAAGATAAGCAGCAATGCCCAGGCGTGCACCTTAAATAAGTTATCGAATGTTTGCGCCAGTTGATGCCAACTAGCAACAATCAATATCACCAGCGCCACTAATGTTATAAGGTTAACTACTATTTTCCAGTTATGTGCCAGATAGGCAGACAGCTTCGACATTGCTTTTTATTGTACAGTCCATGCCATATATTGCACATGCTTTTTGCCCGAATACGCAAAAGCTTGTAAAAATTACTATGAAATAACGGCGGAAAATTGTAAAATACCAAACATGCAAAGCATTCTCATTTTGGGCCGCCAGCCAGCACTCGGTCTCGCTGAACTGGAAAGCCTCTATGGCGCAGACAACCTTAACACGGTCTTGCCACATGTTGCCACCGTACGTAAACCCGCCAGTGACATTGATTTTACCCGCCTGGGCGGCAGCACTCGCCTGGCAGAAATTATTACCACCGTACCCAGTACATTATGGAAAGATGTAGAAAAGCAGCTTGCAAAAAGCATCGCCGAGATCGCCAGTGATCTGCCTGAGGGCAAGTTACAGCTCGGTTTCAGCTGTTTTGGTATCCCCATTACTGCCGCTAAGCTCAATGCCAGCGGCTTAACTGTTAAGAAAATCGTTCGGAGCCACACCAATCGCTCGGTTCGCATTACGCCAAACCCGGAACTGGAACTAAACACTGCCCAAGTCCAGCACAATAAGCTCACTGGCCCTACTGGTATTGAGATGCTGGTCATTGCCAGCGGTCAAAACACCATTTTGGCTCGCACTGTTGCCGTGCAAGACATCGACAGCTACACTTTGCGCGACCGAGGTCGTCCTAAACGCGACGCCCGCGTCGGCATGCTACCACCCAAATTAGCCCAGATTTTGATTAATCTGGCAGTCGGTCCAACTCCGCCTGCAGCCGAGCAAATCATTCTCGACCCCTTCTGCGGCACTGGTGTAGTACTGCAAGAATCGTTACTCATGGGCTACAGCGTCTATGGCACCGATCTGGAACCCCGTATGATCGACTACACCGGCGAAAATCTCGACTGGCTAAACGGCAAATTTACGTTAGGTGACACCGAGATGCGCATCGAAACCGGCGATGCCGCTAGGCATGAATGGTCGCCGGTGCCCGACTTTGTGGTCGGTGAAACTTACCTGGGCCGCCCCTTTACCACCAAACCTGCCCCTGACGTGCTCGCTCAAACGGTTAGCGAAGTTAATCTGATCCTTAAAAAATTCCTGAAAAACATCCACGAGCAATTGCCCGCCGGTACGCGTCTCTGTTTAGCTGTTCCCGCCTGGCAGATTGCCCCCGACCGCTTTAGGCACCTACCCCTTATTGACCAGATGAGCGACTTAGGCTATAATCGAGTACGATTAGAGCATGTCCGGGATGATCAACTCCTCTACTACAGAGAAGATCAGACCGTAGCTCGTGAATTATTAGTTATAACAAGGAAGTAATGCCCCATGTCACACGTCAAAGCCGGCGGTACCGCCAAAAATACTCGCGACTCAGTCGGTCAGCGTCTTGGTGTTAAGCTGTTCGGCGGCCAAAAGGTCAAGACCGGCCAGGTTATCGTGCGCCAGGTTGGCATGACCAAGCGCGCTGGCGTTGGCACAATGGCAAGCCGTAACTTCACCATTCACGCTACTCGTGACGGTGTAGTTAGAATGACTACCCGCAAAGTCCGTACCTTCAGCGGTCGTTCAGTCAGTCGCGTTGAAGTCACGGTCGAAGAAGTCACCGAGACTTCGTCAAAGTAACCCTTCCGCTTAAAAACAAAACAGCCCTTTATAAAAGGGCTGTTTTTACTAATAACCTGTACGTCCTCTACAGCTTACGATAGACCAAGATGGAACTTGATGCGATCAACCACATCAGAAATAACCACTTGGGATTTTACAAGGTAGTCGTCAACACCCAAGCCTTGCGCGCGTTGCTTATCGGTTTCCTGGCTGAGCGCCGTCAACATAATGATCTTGAGATTGGCCGTTTCTGGAGTATTGCGCAAGATGTCCAGCACGTCGAAACCGCTGACTTTGGGCATCATAGCATCAAGCAAGATCAGGTCTGGCCTGTGCTCTTTGGCAGCCACCAATGCATCTTCGCCGTTAGCTACACGGGATACTACAAAACCCTCGCCCTTAAGGCGCATCATATAGACGCTGGCAAGCGCGTCGTCGTCTTCTACAAGGAGTATTTTCTTGCCTTGGGGGTCTTCACTCATACTGTTTATGCTACCCCAAGGAGACATAAAACACAACGCATAATTGTGCCCATTAGAAAATACGCCCGTCTGTAAATTCAAACTCTTCTCTAAGAAGCGCCAGCGCTATTAAGCTGTTAGCGCTGCAATAAAGCCCCGAAACATAGGATGAGCCACATTAGGCCGGCTCTTAAATTCGGGGTGGTACTGGCTGGCAAGCAAGAATGGATGATCAACGCCTTCAATAACTTCTACCAAACCGTTGTCAGGGTTCATGCCAACTGCGCGAATGCCCCAGCTTTCATACCTAGGCACAAACTCGGCATTGGCTTCATAGCGGTGCCGATGACGTTCTACAATGTCCTGCGAGCCATACAGTTTGGCCGCTAGGCTATCTTCCGTGAAATGACAAGCGTAGTTGCCAAGCCGCATAGTACCACCGGTATTTTCGAGCCCTTTCTGGCCATCCATCGTACTAATTACAGGATACGGGGTCTCGGTATTTACTTCAGTGGTATGCGCGCCCTCGAGACCGCCTAAACGAGCAGCGGCAATGACCATCATGTGCAAGCCATAGCACAGACCAAGATATGGTTTTTTATTCTGGAGTGCATATTGGGCAGCCAGAATTTTGCCTTCAATACCACGGCTCCCAAAACCACCGGGTACCACTAGTCCATCGACTGCGCTTAATGCCGCCACGCGCTCAGCTTCAGGCATATGTTCTAGCTTTTCGGCATCAATCCACTCTATCTTCACATTCACATTATTAGCCCAGGCGGCCGAACGAAGCGCCTCGAACACCGACATATAGGTGTCGGCGTTATCCAGGTATTTAGCAACAATACCGACACGGACCGTTTGGTCTTGTTCGGTAGTAGCTTTTTTAACCACCGCTCGCCACTCAGCAAGTTCGGGCTTTTCGTGCGGTAGGCTTAAGCGGTTACAGATAACATCGGCAATGCCGGTATCTTCCAGAGTCAGGGGCACTTCATAAATACTGGGGGCATTAGGCAGGAGCGCAATCGCCTCTTCGGGGATACCGGAGAACATACTTAGTTTACGTACTACTCCCTGTGGAGCAGATTTTTCGCTGCGGGCCACCAACACGTCCGGCATAATACCAAAGCTTCGTAGCTCGCGCACTGCGTTTTGCGCTGGCTTAGTTTTTACTTCGTCGCTGGCACCTAGATACGGCATGTACACTACATGCACGAACAAACAGTTCTGACGTCCCACGCGCACACCCAGTTCCCGGATTGCCTCGATCAGCGCCAAGCTTTCATAGTCACCAACCGTGCCACCAATTTCAACGATATGCACATCAAAGCTATCAGAAGCTTCCAAGATAGCCTCCTGAAAAGCCTTAGTGACATGCGGAATATATTGCACTGTCTGACCAGCATACTTGCCTGCCCGTTCATCATCGATCACCTTGGAAATAACCCGGCCGGCCATTAGGCTGCTGCTTTGGGTAAGTTCCTGGTTTAAGAACCGTTCGTAGTGGCCAAGGTCTAAGTCCGTTTCGGCACCGTCTTTAGTAACAAAACATTCGCCGTGCTCGCGCGGACTGAGCGTACCGGCATCGATATTCAGATATGGATCGCATTTTTGGATGTTAACATGTAGGCCGCGGGCCTTTAAGAGATTGCCGATTGAAGCGGCAGTGATACCTTTTCCCAAACCGGAGAGCACTCCACCTGTCACAAACACAAACTTGGTGGGTCGATCTACCACGTTATTTCACCTCTCTTAGATTCCTCTAGATAGTATCGTACTGGGCTCGGATTGGCAACAGCTTATGTTTTATTTAGACTGAAGATCAGCTTCAGCTGCTTGCAGCTGCGTATCGTTGCCGGCTTTGGCATCAGCATCACTAAGCGTCACAACTTTATCGGGTACAATTCCCTTGTGGTTAATGCTGGTACCGTTCGGGCTGTACCATTTAGCGATAGTCACTTTTAGCTCGCTGCCATCAGAAAATGGGATCACACTCTGTACCACGCCCTTGCCATAGCTAGTCTCACCCATAATAGTTGCCGCGTGATTATCCCGCAGGGCCAGAGCGGTAATTTCGGCAGCCGAAGCTGAACCGGCATTTACTAGCACTACCGTTGGCATATCTTTTAGCGGATTATCGCCCGTAGCCCGATAGCTGGCCGCCACCGTGCTGCCACGCTTCTCTTGTTCAACCAACGCGTTATCTTTTAGCCACAGACTAGCGATCTTTTGCGCTGTGTCCACTTCTCCACCGGGATTATCACGCAGATCCAACACTACTTTCTTGACTCCAGCTTTTTGGAAGCTAGAAACCGCCTGTTGTACTAAACCGTACGTGTCATCACTGAACTGACTAATTTGCAGATAGCCAATGCCATCATCTAGAATCTTGGAAGTAGCCGTCGGCACGGTAATAGTATTTCGCGTAATCGTAAATTTTAGCTGCTGATTGCCACCGCGCACCACATCGAGTGTCACTTTGCTGCCCTTGGGACCACGAATCTTAGCCACTGCCGTATCTACCGACATGCCGGCAGTTGCCTGTCCATTAATAGCAGCTATCACATCTTTGGCTTGCAAACCGGCTGTAGCGGCTGGCGAACCGTTAATCGGCGACATTACCACGATATCACCGGCTGCGTCCTGATCCAGCTCTGCGCCAATCCCTGTTACGCTAACGCCCTGTAACTCCCCGTTAAAAGCTTGGGCTTCTTTGGGTGAAAAGTATTCAGTATATTGATCGCCAGGCGCACTAGCTAAGCCATGCTTCAGTCCATCCAGAACCTGTTGTTCGCTCAATTTGCCGTCATAGTTTGCCCTTAATGTGTCATACAACTGATTAATGCTGGAATAGTCAAGTGACCGCGGTAGTCCGGTGCGGTCGCCAAACTGGCTGCGCGGCACAATTCGCAACCTTCCCTGACCCGTAAGCACGCCCAGTCCAAAAATTACTATTACACTCATCACGATACCAAGTTTTTTGACGGTATACGGTGTACGCATCCGCTCCCACAATTTCTGCACATTCATATGGCTCCCAGTATACCGTAGAACTCGCAGCAGTACGCTACAATATAGACAACATGAAGAAAAGCTTAAGTGTGCGTGAATGTTCTGCCGAGGAATACGCCAAAATCGCGCCGACTATCAGACCTGCAGACGGAGCCGTCTCGTTTTTGCAGGCACCCTTTTATGGCGCTTGGCAGGCTCGAGATGGCAAAACAGTGGTTTATTTTGTAGCCGAAGATTTAGGCAAACCGGCTGCTGCAGGGCTAGCTGTGCAATATGATGCGCCCGGTGGTATCAGCTTTTTATACTGCCCGTATGGGCCGCTTACCGCCGTTTGGACCGAAGACCTACTAGCGGCACTCCGCACATTTTTTAAGCCAATCGCCGCCCGCAGTGGTGCAACATTCGTGCGCCTTGACGCGTCAGGGCTTACTGATCTAGCCAGTGCACATCCCGTCCCCGGCTACCTAGCCAAAACCGCCAGCCTCCAACCCCGCGCCGAATGGCTGTTAGATATTTCCGGTAATCAGGAAGCTATCTGGATGGGCATGCACAAACACGCCCGTTATAACGTACGTTTAGCTGAGCGAGCCAAAGCCCGTGTAGATTTTTATGAGCCCGCCAAAGCCCCGCTTGATACTTTTTTTGCATTGATGCAAACCACTGCTGGCCGCGACGAGTTCAGTATCCAAAGCAAGTCGTATTACGAGGCTGTGCTGCAATCTATCCCCGCCGACAATGGTTTTGTTGCAATCTGCACCATCGACGGCAAGCCGGCTGCTGCTTCTATATTTGCAGCCTACGATGGTGTTCTGCATTATGTGTTTTCCGGCTCATCAAACGATTTTCGCAAGATCGCCCCACCCTATTTTGTTATCTGGAACGCTATACTGAAAGCTCGTAAGCGCGGCTGGCACACCCTGAATTTCGGTGGCATCACCGACACCGTGAAAAGCACCCACCTAGAAGGTGTGACCGGCTTCAAAAAACGCTTTGGCGGTCACGAAGTTACCCACTCCAACCCGGTAGATCTGGTATACAAGCCTTTTAAATACTCCTTGTTTGGCTGGTATAAGCGCCTGCATTAAGCGTCTTACCAGCGGGATTTGGCTCCTTCCTCAGGTTCCAGGGAGTTTTTAGATAGCCTAGCCGCCGAAATAGATGTAGATAAAACTACGCGCCTGTGAAGCCGGCACGTACATTTCACTGTAATGACCGTTGTAGTCATAGTTGTACTGGCTAACGTAAATGCTGCCATCGCTATTTACCGCTTCGACCCACATCGCATGACCAAAGGCACCCACATTCCAGATGGCGACTGAATGAGCCTGGGGCGTAGAACCAGTTGGTATACTAGCCGCACGGGCATCACCCGGCCACTGATTTGCATTACCCGAGCCACCCCAGTACGGCATATAGCCCCAGGTTTGTTTCACCTTCCAAGCCGCGTAACTGACACATTCACGGTTGTACATACCCCAAGGGTCAACAATAGTATCCTGCTGTGCATTATCTAGATAAGCTGGGTAGCCGCCGTGGCCGGGGTCACCCGCTACAACATCGCGACCAATAGTGTGGTTGGCAGCGGCCTGCTGGGCGCGCAGTTGAGCAATCTGCTGGCTATTGGCAGCAATCTGAGCATTGTAACTGGCCTGCTGGGCCTGATTATAATTCAGCATTGACTGCTGTTGCGCGCGCGCTGAAGCCAACTGGGTCTGCTGCGATTGCTCCTCGCTTAACAGCTGATCGACCTGTGTTTTTTCGGCTTGAAGCTGCTTCTGTAAGGCCGCGATCTTATCAAGCGTAGCCTGTAGCTTATTTTGGACGCTGTTGCGGTATTCCTGTTTATCAACAAAATCGCTGAGACTCTTGCTGGTCGCCAGCACCTCTAGCGTACTTGGCGTACCGTCAACATACATCGACTTCACGTCATTTGCTAAATATGCTTTTTCCTGATCAATCTGGTTTTGCGCATCCGTAATTTGCTGCTGCAAGTTAGCCTGCTGAGCCAGATTAGCATTTATGGAGGTCTGAATACCATCAATCTGCTGCTGCAGTTTACCAATAGCGTCTTGATAGCTGCTGGCTTGCGCCTGCAAGCCGTTGACTAGACCACGAGTATCTGAGTTTTTAGCATTGAGCGTATTGATCTGATCCTGGAAACTATCGGCCAGCACACGGCTCACGCCCGGCAAAAGACTACCGCCAACCAGAACGGCACTAGAAAGCGTCAAAAGACCAATCGTAAATTTGTGAGAGACGTTTGTTTTCATAGTTTTTGCTTTTGAAACTACTGTTTCTATAATACCACGTTGATGCTTATGCTTCAATCAATCTCCCCATTCGGTTGACGAAAGTTGTAGGTTAAAATTTGCCAGTTTGAGTGCAGTTTGAGATGAAAAACAAGGACCGTAAGCGAACCATGCTTAAAGTACGGTGAGCGCGGACCGGAATTTTTCGCTCAAAATGTGCCAAAACGGCGGATTTTATTTCTTGGGTGTTTTGAATTTAAGATAGCGCCGTGTAGCAATAGTAGACGATGCGGCCCCAATAAGTATACCAAGCCCCAGCTGCATCAGCAACAGCGTCCAATAGTGATCTTGGAAATATTTCTGACTATAGCTGATGTCGAGCAGACCAAAACTGGTTGCCTGCAGCGAACTGCTAGCGGTTACAAAAATTCCATTAATGATCAGGATCGAGGCAATTCCCGACAAAATACCGTAAATAATACTTTCAACCACAAACGGTCCGCGAATATAGCTGGTACCAGCGCCCAAAAGCCGCATTATCTGCAGCTCGTCGCGGCGGTTGAATATTGCCATCTGAATAGTGTTAAAGATAATTAGTACCGAGATCACCGCAAACACAATTACTGCCAGCACGCCAATTCGCCGTAGTATGTTAGTAGCATGTGTGATGTTATCAATCGCCTTTTTGCGGTCACCATTATATGAGGGCGAGTCGGCTGTTTGCAGCACTTTATACTGCTTCTGCGTCAAGAATTGGTTAATTGCGCTGACCTGATTCAGATTCTTTGGGTATACATGAATGGTTGCTGGTATAGGATTACCAGTTTCGATAATAGCGCTCTGTAAGCTCTGATTACCGTTATTTTGGCTAACAAACTGCTGTTGCGCCTGCTGTTTGTTTAAATATTCTACCCGTCGTACATCGGGCTGTTTTTTAATATTTGCCACGAACTGAGTAGTCTGAGCCTGAGTAGTTGCATCTTCCAAAAAGACCGAGACATCTACCTGGTTGGCAATTTGATCAACCGTATGGTTGAATGTAGCGTTAGCAATTACCGAAAATAAAATGATCGTAAGGGTGATAACCATGATGGCCATGGCAGCCAGCGCCAGCCACAGGCCGCGCACAAAGTTCACCATGCCGGTGCGGATAATGCGTCCAAGTGTAATAAATCTGCGTTTCATATCTCCTACCGTACCTACCTGGCATCATACCGGGCATTAGCCCGATCGCTTTCAATTTGACCGTGCTGGATAGTAACCACCCGGCGCTTCAGTTTATTAACGATTTCCTGGTTGTGGGTAGTCAGCAGTACTGTGGTGCCATAGTGATTAATCTTTTCGAGCACCCTTATGACGTCCCAGGCATGCTTCGGATCAAGGTTCCCTGTAGGCTCATCAGCAATTAAGATTTTGGGCTGGCGGACAATTGCCCGGGCAATCGCCACGCGCTGGCGTTCGCCACCACTCAGCTCTTGCGGCATGCGCTCCGCCTTATCTTTTAGGTTTACGATGTCGAGTACTTTGGGAACGGTATTCTTAATCTCTTTAGAACTAGCTCCAACGATTTCCAACGCAAAGGCGACATTTTCGAACACTGTCCGGTTGGGCAACAACTTAAAGTCTTGGAATACCGTGCCAATTTTGCGCCGTAGCAGTGGGATATCGCGATCGTGTAGCTTGTCGTAATCAATGCCACCGACGATTATCTTGCCGCTCGAAGGCCGTTCTTCACGGGTGAGCAGTTTGAGCAGCGTCGATTTCCCTGCACCGCTCTGCCCCACTACGATTACAAACTCCTTGGGCTCAACATGCAAGCTAATTCGATCTAGAGCCGGCCCCAAATTTTTATTGTAGGTCTTCGTTACCCTGTCCAAAAGAATCATGTAAGCATTAGTATAACAAGGAACTGGCTCGTGAGCCAGCCTCAATCGGGGCTCTTAACGTGTGATTATTTGCCGAGCGTGTATTCAAGATATGCAGAGACAAACGGATCCAGATCACCTGCTAAGACTGCGTCCGGGTCGCTCGAAATATATTCGGTACGCAGATCTTTTACCTGTTTGTACGGATGCAGCACATAGCTACGGATTTGGTTACCCCAGGCGGCTTGCTCATTAGGGCCCTTTAGTTCGCTCACCCTCTCGGCATGTTGCTCTAGCTGGAGTTGCGCCAGGCGCGAACGCAAAATGGTTATAGCCGTTTCTTTGTTTTGCAGCTGGCTGCGCTCATTTTGAATCGCTACTACAATTCCAGTTGGAAGGTGTGTAATGCGCACTGCCGAGTCGGTAGTGTTGACTGACTGGCCACCGTGACCGCCAGAGCGATATACATCTATTTTCAAGTCTTTATCATCAATAACGATTATCTCGGGAGTATCCACCTTTGGCATCACTTCCACTTTTGCAAAACTAGTCTCACGGCTTTCAGCATTAAATGGACTGAGCCGCACCAAACGATGCACACCATGCTCACCTTTTAGCTTGCCGTAGGCAAAAGTCCCGGAGATCTCCAGCGTCACACTTTTAATGCCGCCCTCTTCGCCCGCCGACTCATCAACCGTTTGTACTTGCCAGCCTGATTTCTCGGCAAAGCGTACATACATACGCAGCAGCATTCCAGCCCAATCCTGTGCGTCAGCACCGCCTGCTCCGGCATGGATACTGAGAATAGCATCGTAATCATCATACTGACCGCCGAACTTCAGCTCTTCTTTTAGCATATCGAACTGCTGCGTTAGCTCCTCTAGAGACTGCTCAAGCTCAACCCGCATGGTGCTGTCGCCAATTGTAATAAGGTCAATCAAATCAGCTATCTCCTGTCTGAGCCGCAGCCAGGGCTGTGTCCGCTTTTCGAGCTTGGATTGCTCTTTTACCGCTTCGCGGGCATGACTAGCGTCACCCCAAAAATCGGGCGCTGAAATTTCAGTATCCAAAGCAGCCTTCTTTTTAACCAACACCTCAACGCCAATGCGTTCCATAGCTTTCATCACACTATCCTGCAATGCGAGTGCTGGTTGCCATAGGCTTTCCATAGTTATTTCCACAAAACGTGGAGCTGCTCATTCAATTTTTCGGCAAGCTTCAGATCACAGTTACCGTACATACCCAGGCCGCCAAGATCATCAGCAAACATTGCCCGGGTCACGTCGATAATCGACTGCTTAGTGACTGCTTTGATGCGCTCCGGAATCTTGTAGTAATCGTCGATGTATTCATCGAAGAAATAGCGGCCAGTATATCCCTGTGCAGTGCTGGCAACCGTTTGCGCACTGCGCTGATAGCGGCCAATCGCATACGCCTGAGCGGCAGCAATGTCAGCTTCGGCTAGTTCACCGCGGAACAGATTACCCATTTGCTCAATCACAATATCAAACAGCGCCGGAGCATTCGTAACCGACACTTGACTGCCAAACCACAAATTACTGGAAAGTTTAATTTGCTGGTAGCCACTGTTCATGCCATACACAAGACCTCGTTCGCGGGCCGTGCCCAAGATTTTACTGTACAGTGTCTCGGTTAAAATGGCGTTGACAAGTCCCAGGGCGTCTACTTCGGACTCTTCCAGGCGGCGATTCATAAAGGCATCAATGTAGAAATAAATTGTGTCGACGCTCTCGTTTGGAATGCAAATGGGCGTAGCTGGGGGTTTTACAATTTCGTCTGGCATAGCAAACCGTTCGCCATTCGGCAAATTGATGTTTTCCAGCATATGCACAATGGCGCCCTTGCGCTTGCCAATATTACCAGCGACTACAAACCGCATATTGTCAGTAGTGTGCGTACGGCGATAATGCTCACGAACATCTTCAAGGGTCACATTATCCATGAGTTCCAGCCGGTCACGGTCAGTTTCGGCCACCAGGCCGTAGGCCTTGCGCGTATGCGCACCCAGTTGACGGAAGTGGTTGTTAGCCCGTGCACTCAGTTCCTCGCGAACGTTGCCGAACTCGGCATCGAACTCTTCCTGCAAAAACAAAGGGTGTTCGATAGAGAGTAACAGCAAGTTAAAGACGCGCTCCCACTCAAAGTCCGCACATTCAGTTTCGTAGACAATGTCGTACACATCGGTACTGGCGTTGCTGTAGGCACCGTTTTTTTCAACTTCAGCCTGGAAATCACGAGCTCGGGGATAGGTATCGTTTGCGCCAAGAAGCACATGCTCCATCAGATGCGGAGCCTCCCACTTATCATGCTCAACCAGGTATTCACCGGCACGGAAATTGATGTAAACATCCATTACCGTGGCGTCAGGAATATGTACCAGCAAACCTCTAGAGCCGTTATGCAGTATGATTTCTTCGACTGTATGTTTCATAAATTCTAGCTTTTCTGACTAATTATCACCGTTTACATTCTTTCATATGGAGCCCGGCATGTCTCTTAAGCAGACTATCCCTGCTCAGCGCGTTCTTTATTTTCGCTTGCGTGCCTTTGTTTTGCGCTGACGTTCAGCCTTATTTGCTTTCTTGCGGTTAGCGCTTGTATTTTTGGGTTTAGCGGCTTTCTTTTCGGCAAAGTCAGATTCGTCGAACTCATCCTCGCCTTCAATAATTGCTCCCGCGTTACTGATAGAATTACGGGCAGCGCGCGTCAGTTCAGTTTCAATAGGCTGCTCCAGGTCTTCAGCAGCTACGGGCTCAGCGTGGAATAGCGCCCGAACAACATCATGCCGCAGCGTGCCCTGCATTTCTTCAAAGATCATCTGGCCGCGGCGGCGGTATTCTACCAGTGGATCGCGCTGGCCAACACTCATCCAGTGGATACCTTCACGGAGGTGATCCATGTTTTCCAGGTGCTGCATCCAAAGGTTGTCGAGGATTTGCAGATAGACGTCACGTTCCACCTTGCGCAGAATATCTTCGCCGAAGGCAGTTTCGCGGCCACCGTACAATTCTTTAGCCTCTTCAACTAGGACCGTTTTAACCTTATCCGAGGTTGTCGCAAAAACACGGTCCAGAGCAGCCTCGTCTAACGGCAGTAACTCACGGACTACCGGCTCAAACTCATCCGTTAAGCGCAGCGGGCTGTCAGCCAGCAAGCTGACTTCATCTTCTATATAAACTTTTATGCGCTTGCTGATGTCGTTAGCCTTCAGAATTTCCTTGCGCATCGCATAGGTAGCGCGGCGGTGACGGTTCATGACATCGTCGTACTGCACCACATTTTTACGCTGATCAAAGTGGAAACCTTCCACTTTTTTCTGAGCGTTTTCTAGGCTACGGCTAATAAGACGATTTTCGATCGGCACGTCATCCTCTACCTTTAGGCGGTTCATGATGTTGGCGATACGGTCGCCACCAAAAATGCGCATCAGATCATCTTCGGTACTGACGTAGAACTGCGTTACACCGGGGTCACCCTGACGACCAGAACGGCCACGCAGCTGATTGTCAATACGGCGTGATTCGTGGCGCTCGCTACCTAGCACAAATAGGCCGCCTAGCTCCTTGACACCTTCGCCCAGCACGATATCGGTACCACGACCGGCAATGTTAGTGGCAAGCGTTACGGCGCCCTGCTCACCGGCAGCGGCCACAATCTTAGCCTCGCGCTCATTGTTTTTGGCGTTCAAAACTTGGTGCGGTACGCCGGCTTTCTTGAGTAAATTGCCCAGTTTTTCGTTCTTTTCGATGCTAGCCGTACCAATTAGCACTGGCTGCCCCTTTTCATGGAGTTCTTTTACCTGTTCGACAATGGCCTTAAACTTGGCCGCTTCGTTGCGGTAAATGCGATCCGTACGGTCGTCACGCGCCAGATCGCGGTTAGACGGCACCTCCACTACATCCAGCTTGTAAATCTGGTGGAACTCTTCGCTCTCGGTCATAGCCGTACCGGTCATGCCAGCCAGCTTGTTATAGAGGCGGAAATAGTTCTGGAATGAAATAGTTGCCAGCGTCATACTCTCCTGCTGGACTTCCACGCCTTCTTTAGCCTCGATCGCTTGGTGCAAACCTTCGTTATATCGGCGACCAGCTAGCAAACGACCAGTGAACTCATCCACAATTACAATTTCACCGTCATTAGTCACCACGTAGTCTTTGTCACGCTTAAATAGCGTCTGGGCACGTAGTGACTGCTCCAGGTGGTAAATAGTCCGGATATTTTCAGAGGCATAGATGTTATCAATACCTAAGATTTTTTCGATGCGGTCAACGCCCTTATCGGTAAGGATTACGGTCTTGCGCTTTTCGTCAACTTCGTAGTCTTCGGCTTTCAGCTGACGTACAGTACGAGCAAACTGCTCGTACGCATTACCGGGCGTTACGGATGGCGCACTAATAATAAGTGGCGTACGTGCTTCGTCAATCAAAATTGAGTCTACTTCGTCCACGATGGCGAAGTTTAAGTCGCGCTGGCGTAGCTGGTCGACTTCTCGGACCATGTTATCGCGCAGATAATCGAAGCCAAATTCGTTATTGGTGCCATAGGTAATGTCAGCGGCGTAAGCATCTTGGCGACTACAGGGCTTTAAGTGACGGAATCGCTCATCTTCGTGTTCTTCGTTCACAAATTTGGGATCATAAATGTAACTGTGATCAGCCAAAATAACGGCCGTGGAAAGGCCTAAGAAATGATAGACCTGCGCCATCCAACCAGCGTCGCGCTGCGCCAGATAATCGTTAACGGTCACTACATGCACGCCCTTGCCCTCAATGGCATTTAGGTAGACTGGTGCAGTTGCCACCAGCGTCTTACCTTCACCAGTACGCATTTCGGCTACGTTGCCTTCATGCAGCACCATGCCACCGATTAACTGGACATCGAAATGGCGCTGCTTTAGCGTGCGGCTAGCCGCTTCGCGCACCACTGCAAAGGCATCGGGCAAAATGGCATCGAGCGACTCTTTTTTGAGGCGCTTGCGCAGAGCCCCAGTCTGCTCCTGCAACTTGGCATCGGCCATTTTTTCGTACTTTGGCGCCAGGTCATTAATAGTTTTGACCCGTTTGCGCAGTCGCTTAACCGTTTTGGCCTGCGGGTCACCAAGCAGCCGTTTGAGCACACTATTCATAAAGACTCCAGTCATTCCTCCGTTATTCGATCAGTTAACAGATATTGTACCCTCTTCCACCGTACCTGGCGAGACTATTTTGTAGTATTTTTGCCTGCGCCCAATCCTATGATGAAGACCTTTTGGCCATACATTTAGGAAGCTCGGGTGAAGTGCAACCGGACCGACAATTGGTTGGCCCGCGTGTAGCGGTTTCCTAAATTAATGACCCGTACAGCCAGTCTTAAGTTAATCAACGGACCAAAGGGCGCAAAATGCCGCGAATACCCCGTCCTGGACGGGTCGCTACATAATCTTTCAGCTGGGTGGCAATATCGACCACAGCTATATCCAGCGAGGAATACATGTGCTGTGTCATTTCTTTAGCCCTTAACTGCGTATCTTCAATTGCAAAAGAAATGCTGCAGGTGTTAAATTCAACGCCTTTCTTATGTATCTGTGAAAATGTCACTATGCAGGCTGCTTCGCGCCGTACACTACGCGGCACCTTACGGACCAGCCGTGCAATCTTAGCATGCGCATATTTTTCCAGCTCTGGTGTCAACTCAAATTGAGTAGTCATTAGTTCTATCTTCATTGTTCGTTACCTTAAACGTTTGAACCAGCTAGATTCTTTCCCGGCCGCCCATGTACGGCCGCAGAACTTCCGGTATGGTTAAGCTGCCGTCGCTATTTTGGAAATTCTCAATCAGCACTACTAGGGTACGGGCCATCGATACGACAGTTCCGTTCAAAGTATGCAGCGTTTCAACTTTTCCGTCGGCCCGGCGTACCCGAATATTCAAATTACGCGCCTGGAAGTCGGTGCAGTTAGAACACGATGTCAACTCACGGTATTTCTCATCAACCGGCGACCAGTATTCAATATCGTACTTTTTAGCAGCTGGTGCGCCTAGATCGCCACTAGCAATATTAATAACGTGGTATGGTATGCCGATTGCCTGCCATAGCTCTTCCTCGATAGCTAAAATCCGCTCATGCATTTCAGCGCTTTGCTCCGGCAAGGTAAAAGCATACATTTCCAGCTTATTAAACTGGTGTACCCGAAAGAGGCCGCGGGTGTGTTTGCCGTAAGTGCCCGCTTCTTTGCGGTAGCAAGGGCTGAGGCCCGCATACAAGATCGGCAGATTCTTTTCGTCGATAATTTCATCAGCATGGTAACCAGTTAGCGACATTTCGGCCGTAGCAATCAGCGACAAATCTTCGCCCTCAATAAAATACTCGTCACTCTGCTCGCTGCTGCGCGGCGCAAAACCAGTGCCCGTAGCTGTCCGGCCATTAACCATATGTGGCACCGTCATAAAGGTAAAGCCTTTTTTGGTCACAAAGTCGAGTGCGTATTGAATAACCGCGTTTTCAAGCAGGGCCAGATCACCCTTCAAAAAATAGAATTTGTTACCGGCGACTTTGGCGCCGCGTTCAAAATCTACCCAATCATGCTGCGCCACAAAGTCCAGATGGTCTACTGCACCGGTTGGCTTGTCACCCACAACTTTTACTTCCGCACTATCTTCTTCGCCGCCAATCGGCACATCATCCGCTGCAACATTAGGTATGCCAAAAAGTTGCGCCTGATAGCTTTCTTCGACGGTCTTGAGCTCAACCTCATGTCCAGCAATTGCTTCTTTCAGTCGCTTGCCTTCAGCCACCTGCTCCTCAGACGGTTTTTGACCTTTCATAGCTGCCACTCGCGCGTTGCGCTGCGCCCGCAGCTCATCAACCTGTGTAAGCAGACCACGGCGCTTGGCATCAAGCTCTAGCAGTTCGCCAACCCGCACGTTCTTATAACCTTTTTGCTCCGCTTTTTTTTGCACCAGCTCGGCATTGTCTCGTATAAACTGAATATCCAACATATCTCTGGTAGTATACCGCAAAACTCGCTTGAGGGCCCTACTTCATGATATAAGTGAAGCAAATGGAAGAAACAAACGAACCAAGAGTGTCAGAACAAACCAAAGCCACAAAACGAACGGTGCGTGTTCGGTGGGCCGACGTAGCGATTTTTGCCGCGATTACTGCAGTTGCCGTCGGGCTCACTGTTCATGGTCTTGACCGCGCTCGCAAAAACCACGAGATTACTGCCGCTAAACAACTCAGCACGCAAGTAGTTACCGCGCTCGCCAAACAAAACACTGCAAAATTATTAGCACTTGGCGATAAAAACTTCCAAAAAACTAACACCGCCAGCAAGCTCAGCGATCAGCTCACCTTCAAAACCACGCCGCCAATCACTTTTGCCGCCATGTATGGTGACAGCAAACCCATTATTGACACTCATATGCTGCTCAATAACGCTCGTGGTGAGCACGTGGTCTTTATCTACCGCTACGATAAACTAAAAGTGCCACTCTACGTCCGCATCGACACCATCAAACCACCCCACAACAGCCACTGGTATTTGCAGGCGCTTGGCGCCAGCCCAGATGAATCCAGCGTTACTACCCCATTGCCAGCAGGCGCCAGCAGTATCTAAGCCTTTTTCTTGGCAGTCTGCATGTATCTAAGCGTCAGCTCAGTCCGCCGGCGCGCATAGTCGCAGTGCTCGCAAATGCCACCCATAATACTTTCGCCCACCGGTGGGATCTCACCTTCCATACATACCTTCATTTCGTGCAAAGTCGGCTCCACCCAATCGTCATTGCCCGTATATGGGATCAGCTTTGTTTTGAACTCCAAATGGTCGCCAAAACCGTCGGCATCCATGCGCGCATTGGTATACACAAAATAGCCAGTACTCTGCACAGGAAAACCGTTGGCACGCAGCAACCATTGATACACTTCCATTTGCCGCTTGTAGCTGATCTGCCAATCGCTACTAATACTCACCTCTTTGTCCTTGCTGGTCGCTTTATAATCTACCACGATCAGCTCGCCGTCTTTATTGACCCACACATCATCAACCGCTCCAAAGACATGCAGATTGGTCGGCTGATGCAGTGCCACCACCCCAGTAAAATTCTCCCGCCATACGTCCAGATCTTTGTGCTGAAATGGCACCACATCCGCCAGCTTGTTAGCAATCATAATCGGATGCTGAGTACCGGCTGCCCGGTGCACATCAAACTCTTTTTTATACAGCTCATCGATGGTTTTATTGATATTAAATGGCGGGCTGTTTGGCCGGGTAATCTTATGGCGCACATCCAGCCAAAAACAGCGCGGACACTGCTTGTACAGCTCAATCTTACTGCGGCTGACCTTAAACGGGGCTGTTTGCCCCGGCCCATACGGCACTGACCGTTCCCTCCAGTAGTTCATTGCTTATCAGTATAACAGATCGAGTTAGAGCTACGCCGACGACCACCGTTTACGATCGGACTCGCCAGTGGACAAATAAGGCAATCTTCATGAGCAATAAGTCCATATAACACCGACCTCCTATTCCTGTTCGAATAGATTAGGCGCTAGTTGCGGAATGACCCGTCTCTGTTAACTCAGCTCCAGTATAGCCAGCAAGCCAATCTGCTTCTGGTTTAAGGCAGCCATATAGTCATCTTCCACCCTAAAGGCTTTTTGTTCCCATGGGCGATCTTCATAAGGCAACGCCGCTTGTTGCACCTGCTCAGTTCCTATTAGGACCATTTCACCATCTTCATACTATCGTAAATGCTCGCCTTCATGAGCCAAGGAGCCAGAGACTAAGGCAGACAGCGCTACAGCTTGCTCATCTCCGCGAAACTTTAAGACACGTGCTGCACAAGCGCCAAGCCAAATAGTAACATGTCTGGGACTTGCGTCAGCCCACTCTGTGCCCTCGGGGTCAGGTTTACTGCCACTCTTAAACTCAATGACCGTATCACCTATGGATTCATCGGTAAGCCCCGATCGTTGAAATTGGGCAACTACACGATCGAGTTCGACTTCAACTATCTCGAACGTTTTGCCAAGATCAACGTCACACATAACCACTGGATAAGCTCTCTCAGCCATAATATATAATTGTATAACAAGCAATTTTCGACTATCTTATGCAAAGATTTCTAGTACTTGAAAGTAAGGACTGCCAGAGTCTCAATATGTGGGGTACGCGGGAAGAAATTGTAGACTTCAAAAAAATCGATGGCGTATTTTTGCTGCAAGATTGCCAGATCACGTGCCTGGGTAGCTGGATTACAGCTAAGATAGATAATTTGCGGCGGTGACACTTCTAAGCATCGTTCCACGACTTTGGGGTGCAGACCGGCCCGCGGCGGGTCAAAAATAACGGTCATACCCGGCACAATATGCTCTAATGCCTTTTCAGTAGAAGCCTCGACCACCTCTGCTTTCAAGCCACTATTTTCAGCGTTTATACGGGCCATGGCAGCCGTTGCTGGGTCTAGCTCCACCAGCTGCACCTCTTTCCGTGCCACGCTCAGACCAATACTGCCAGTGCCGGCGTACATATCTACCGGGTCGCCAACGCAATATTCCCGGATCCGACTGAGTGCCTTTGCATAAATGGGCAGATTGACCTGGAAAAAGCTATCTACGTCGTAGTCAAAGATTTTGCCCAGTAGCCTGTCGCTGAGTGTCGCATCGCCCAGTTCGTATAACAGCTTCGTTGGCACACTGGCCGGACTTTTGGGATTGCTATGATACACACGCAACCCCTTAAGCTCGTCTGGAAGCGATATATTTGGAAAACTGTCCAGTTTTGTATACAGCGCAGCTACTACATCATCGTTTTGCGAGCATCGAACAATTATTGTTTTCAAATCACCGGCGCGAATATCTAATTTTTTGAGTTCATTCAGGGCCGCTCGGGCGCCTTCATCTAGGGCTGGACTAGCCAAAGCACTGCCCTGCACAATCTGTTTACCATGGCTGCCCCGCTGGTGCAGCGCCAGATGCAATCCTTCTTCATCGCCCCAAAACGAATACTCCATTTTATTGCGGTAGTGCCACTGTCGGTCATCATGAATAATTTCGTCAAAATCCGGCAGCTTGAGTTTCTCATGTGCAAACAGCTCGCGGACAATCGCGGTCTTGTAGTTATTTTCGGCAGCAAAAGTCATCATTTGCCAAGGGCTAGTCGCCAGATAGTTATCCTCAACCGGTTGCTCACGTTCAGGCGAAGCCTGCACAATTTCTTCGGCAATCGCCTCGGCGTAACTACGCCTCTTTTTGATAATGCGAACCCGCACTGTTTCGCCCGGCAGTGCGTTCCACACGAACACTTTGCGGCCGTCGGCTAGCTCAGCCAGTCCCTGCCCGCCATGCACCATTTTTTGAACAACTACTTCTTCCATGAGTCCTGTATAATCTGCGCAATTTCTTCCGGCTTTGCCGCGTAAGCCTCAGCCTTCATTTCCTTCAACTGTTTTGGGTCAGCAAAGCCCCATGTCACCGCCAAACAGCGTACACCAGCAGCTGCCGCCGCGACTACATCAGCGGTTTCATCGCCCACGTACCAGGTAAATCGCTTGGGTAGGCGGTAGCGCAGTAACACTTGGCGAATAAACGACGCTTTTCCGGCAAAACCCGAACCGCCGCGCACTGCTCTAAAATAATGGAGCAAGTCTTGGCGCTGCAATAGGTGCCGAATATTTTTGCTACTATTGGCGCTGGCCACAAACAACTGATAGCCTTCGCTGTGTAATTGCTTAATTACCTCCGGCATCCCAGGAAACGGCTGCACATACTCCATGTGCGCCCGCATAACTTTGCGCCCCTTAAAATAAGTCTTTGGCAACTTCCAAAAAGGGATACCCATATGCAGGCATAGACGCTTCATGGACATTTGCCGCATAGATTTGAGCTGGGATGCTGTATAGATCTGCGTATTGTGAGCCTCGGACTTGATAAATGCAAAAACGTACTCAAAACTATCGGCAATCGTGCCATCAAAATCAAAAATGACCGCCTTACGACGGGCAGTCTTAGCCCTAGCTTGCCTTCCCTGTTTCATCTGCTAGAACTATAGCATGTTTTTTAAGCTGCCGAGGGCAAATAATTGCCCATGACCATACTACTATGAACCGTCTCTAGAGTAACAGCAACTACATGCATTTCATTTCTCTGTTCCGCGGTCATATCTGCCATGAAACCGTCAATCCTAGCCACCTCCGCAGCCTGATCAGCTCCAATTGTCATAAAAGTTCCACCATCTGAGACAACTTCCTTTACATAACCACCTTCAGGAACCCCGATGGCATCTCCTTTACCCTCAGACCAAGGGGTAAATGCAGAAACTGTAACAGTACGTTCCTGCTGACCCTCTTCTCTCGGAGGTACAGCATAATGATAATAGCCTTGCTGTGGCCTTCCATTAACTAGCCCGCTTGCAACTTTAAACAGATGTGTTGTTCCATTGTGAACAGTAATCAAGTTACGCTCGTGCTGAGTACCACTCTCTGGAAAAATTGGAACACTCCCAGTTCGGTATGTTTTAGTTGGAAGATAAGAACCGTCACCCATAAGGCTGTAAGAGTCGGCTGTATATCTTAAAAGATCTTCGCGAGAGCTCCCATCCGGTAAGTCAGCACTGAGGTTTTCAGTTTGAAAAGCTTCTGGATTGCGATTACGACCAAACATACCTAAATACTAGCATATTATTGCTAAAAACACAAGCACATTAGGCTGCTAGCCGATTAGTTCACTGATGCGTAACCTACATGACAGGCACCGCGGCCAGTACGTTCGGTGTATTTCTGGTGGTAGTCTTCTGCCTGGTAGAACGGGCCAGCTTGAGTGATTTCGGTGACGATTTGACCGTCGAATTTGGGCTGTAGTTCCTCCTTTACGGCTTCGGCAACTTCCCGCTGCTTGTCAGTAATGTAGAAAATGGCGCTGCGGTAGTTGTCGCCGACATCCGGGCCTTGGCGATTGAGCTGCGTGGGATCATGCATACGGAAAAATTGCTTGACCAGCGTTTTGTAGCTGACTTTGCTGGCATCAAATTCAATCAGTATTGCTTCGGCATGGCCGGTGGTGTGCTCACAGACTTCTTCGTAGGTGGGGTTTTCGGTGGTACCACCCGTGTAACCCACAGTTGTGCTCGTGACACCTGGAACTTGATCAAAATAATACTGCACACCCCAGAAACACCCTGCTGCAAAGATTGCTTGCTCCATATCACTTTACCCGCCTTTTAGATTAGGTTGCTAACATTTAGTATAGCGCGGGAGAAGTCCAAACCTACGAACTTTTGAACCGTCAGGGTAAGCTAGCGCCACGGGCTGAGCCAGAAGGCTCACCCGTAAAGCGCCCTAGAGGTTAAAAGTTCGTAGGTTTGGACACCAACGCTTATCACCCAAACAATGCTATACTGACCGCTGATCACCATGCTTTTAAACGCAGATATTGAAGAAAAATCAATCGGCACGAAACACCTGTTTTCGGGCCTTCGTTTGCATGTCGAACGTGGCGAAAAAGTTGCCATTATCGGGCGTAATGGCGTTGGCAAGACGACTCTATTTCGCATGTTAGTCGGACTAGACAAAGATTATGCTGGCACTATTGCTACCCAGCCTGGGGCTCGTATTATCGCTACCGCCCAGGAGCACACCGATGTCGGCGACATCAGTGTCGTAGGTTACATTGTCAGCCGTTTGCCTGAGTATACGCAGCTCAAGCACATTATCGACACCTACCCCGACACTATGGGTGAATCGGTCCGCAAAATTGCCGAATACAGCGAGGCTTTGGAGCGGTTTGGGGTACTGGATTACTACAATGTTGAAGACAGAATTTTGCAATCGCTGGAAGATTATCAGTTGTATGATAAAGCCGACTCACCCATGCGACTACTTTCAGGCGGTCAAAAACGGTTCGTAGAGCTGATTGCCGTCGAGCATGCCGACGCTGATCTAGCCCTGATCGATGAGCCCACCAACCACATGGACTACATCGCCAAAGCCGCCTTCTTGGATTGGTTTAAGAGTGTACAGCGCGCTGTGGTGGTTATTAGCCACGACCGTGATGTACTGAGCCACGTGGATCGAATCATAGAAATCAAAAATGGCGAGGCCGAGACGTTTACCGGTAACTATAAAGCCTACCTGGCACAAAATGCTCAAAATGCCGCCACCGAGATGCACGACTATGCCACAGCACAGCGCACCCTGGAAAATCTACAGAAACAGATTCAAAGCGTACGAGCCAAAAAAGCTAGCACCAGCAAAACACCTAACCCATTTATCCCGCTGGAAAAGCGCTTGCTGAAGCAGTACGACGAGGTAGAAGCAGCCATGAGCCAGCCAAACTTTTGGATTGACCGTGAGAGCGCCGCTGGCCTTAATAAAAAAGTAAGCGACCACTACGATAAATTTAAAGCTCGCAATATTCGCCTGCATAAGACCTCAGTCCATGAGCACCGTAAGGAACTCCTACGCGTTGAGGAGTTGCAGCTTGGCTACGACGAGCAACCACTGTTTGCGCCACTTAGTTTTCAGCTGCAGCACGGCGACCGACTGCGTTTGATTGGACGAAACGGTGCCGGCAAGACCACACTGGTCCGCGCCATTGTTGACGCCGCCGAAGAACGGCGCAGCTCTACCTGGCGAGCCGGCAGTATTTTTTGCGATCGTAGCCTACGCCTCAGTGTCTACGAGCAAGAAGCTAGTTCAGCTTTGCTAAATTTGAGTTTGCAGCAAGCAATTGCACACATTTACGATGAGCTTGGCCTGCCCAGCAGCACTGAACACGTCATGCGCACTATGGGCAACTACCTATTCGACCCGTACGCCGACGGTCAGACGTTGGTCTCCGAGCTTTCCGGAGGCCAAAAGGCCCGTTTGCAAATCATCCGTATGCTGGCGCCTGACCCTAATTTGCTCATTTTAGACGAGCCCACTAACCACTTGGATCTCCCGTCAATCGAAGAGCTGGAAGATGCCCTCAAAAATTATCATGGCGCCCTGCTCTATGTATCACACGATAGTTACTTTGCCGAACAACTGGGCGGCGAAGAACTGAAGCTAGAAGCTACTCACTAACAGTTACATCGCGCCAAAAGGCAACGAAATTAGCAAAATCCTTGCCAACTCGCTCAGTAGAACCTTCCTTCGGCTCGGGATAGCTCCAGGCGCTGTCTTTGCTCCAGTTTTCACCCTCACCAACGTCAAAGTACTGACAAACACCCTTCCAAGGACAGGTATACGGCGTAGGGCTCTTCCGCAGGAAATCCTGCTTAACCGATGACGGCGGAAAATACCAGTTCTGCTCAATGTAGATTAGGTCTTTTTTATCAGCCTCTGCAATGACTTGGCCGTTCCAGATTGCTTTCATAGATGTCCCCTTTTCGTTATAACTTCAGTATACGCGTGGTAGCCGAATCAACTACAACTTAGCGAATTGTTTTGAACAGCCGCGCAAATAGCAGCAGCTCGTCAAACAGTTTACCAAGGTTGCGTTCATAGCGTTCACGGTGCTCTTCCTGAATACTACCGTCTGGGTTAAACATCTTGTTAACGTAGGGGAAATAGATGTCCCAGCTAAGACAGACCAGTCCGGTTTCGCGTACCGCTGTTAGTAGGCTCTCCACTGCCCGCACACCACCCCAGTTACCGTCAGAAGCACCTGCAAATGCCACCGGCTTGTGGTTATAGAGCGCCAGTTCACTGTCTAGCATCCGCTTCAAACTACCCGGAAAACTATGGTTATATTCAGGCGTCACGATAAAAAAAGCATCGGCTTTGCCCACAATCTCGGTATAGCGTGGATCTTTGCCTTCCGGGTCATTACCATCACCTGGAAAGTTAAAATCTACCGGATCAACAAAAATAACCTCTACATTTGGTAACCTACGTGCAAAATCTGCCACATAGTGCGCCGCTTTGATTGACTCGCGCTGCACGCGGGTAGTCCCCGCTAACACCGCCACAGTTATTGTTTCCTGCATATACCCTCCTCATTCCTTACAGTGTAGCATTATTGGTGCTACGGCTATATTTAACTGTCAACGACCGTTTACTCTAGGCTATGAATCTGGTCATGATTTAAACCGTAGTAGTGGGCAATTTCGTGCCACAGAGTATGCCGGATGGCCTCGAGCAAGCTCATTTGGTCGTGCGCCTGCGTAAACAGCGGCCACTTAAAAAGTGTGATGCGATCTGGGTAAATACTCATCTGCCCTTGCCGCCGGCTCAGCGGTACACCCTGATATAAACCAAGGAGCGTTTGATCGTGACGGAGTTCCAGCTCATAGCGTTGTTCGGGCGTTGGTTCATCAGCGAACAAAATAGCCACATTTTGGACTCGGTCTCGGTGGACTTTAGGCAGGCTATCAAAAGCTTGGTCGATCAGTTCCTGGAAATCATCATCAGATACGCTAAACATTACTATACATAGTATAGCGCAGGACTCTACACTTTGCTAGTACTGCACTTGCAAATTTAAGTAATATTATTGATTTATTATATATAATATTGACTAATAATATCCCTGGAGGTACAATTGTTGCAGATAACTGAACTTCAAGCCTACTATGGGCTTCCAGCTCACAGAAGGAGTATGAGATGAAGAGAGTTTCTTTGCTTGCAAGCGCAAGTGTGACGAGTATCTTGGCGGTAAGTGCCGTTGCCGTTCCAGCGTATGCCTGGCACCCAAAAGGTACTATTGTTAAATATGTAGCCAATCAAACTACTGGTACCACAAAAAGCGACGCCAACACCAACGAGACCGCCGTCGGCGCTGCCCCTGGCGACGTATTGGTATACACCATAACCGTCAGCAATACCGGCGCATCTTCCAGCGACGGTTTAAATGATATGGCAGATACTGTGTTGACCGATGCGCTGCCTACAGGCGTCGAGTTAGTGAGCAATCCAGCAACCCGTACCATTTCAGAAAACCTTGGTACGATTACGCCGGGTAGCAGTGTCACAAAAACTTACACCGTTAAGGTGACCAGCGAGACTGATGGTGCTAGCATTACCAACAACGCTTGCTTTACCGGCAACAGCACCGTGAGCGACAATCCGCAAAGCGGCTGTGATGTGGCCATCGTGAAGGTGCATGTCCCGGAAAAGCCACCAATCACTCCGCCTACCCCCGAACAGCCCCAACCAACAGCACTACCGGACACCGGAAGCACTGCTCTAACGTCTGCTGTCTCGGTAGGTATAGCTGGCACCTTGGGTTTTGCATTCAATACGCTTCGGTTGAAGCGCCGCTCTTAAAGAGAGTATCGTTTGACCACGCTTTAAGCAGATCCGTCTTTTTTTGCATGCCCAGTGAAAGCGACTACAGTTTAGCTTCCGGGTAGAATGCCCGGGTAGCCTCGTCAATTTCGTGACGCAACTGAGGGAACGGAACGCCTTCACGGGCAGTTACGCCCTCAAAGATCCAAAACACGCGTTCGCTAAAGCCCAGACCGCAAGCTGGCGGCATACCGTATTCCAGCATCTCTACAAAGTCGATATCGAGCATCATAGCCTCGTCATCGCCGGAATCACGCATGTTCTGCTGCTCGACAAAGCGTTCAAGCTGTTCTAACGGGTCATTGAGCTCGCTGAACAAGTTACAAAGCTCCGAGCCTGCGATTACTACCTGGGCACGCTGGGTAGTTTCCGGTCGGTCAGGATTGGTTTTGGCCAGCGGGCTAATAAATAGTGGGGTATTAATGAGCCAAACTGGTCCGGCTACATCTTTACGGATATTTTTCCAAAGCTTATCAATAATACGCGATTTATTATCAGTTTTTTCAACTTCCAGGTTATTGTCCTTAAGCACCTTGGTGACCTCTTCAATCGTACAATTGTAAGGGTCAATGCCATAATGCTTCTGAATCGTCTCGGCATAGTCCCAGCGCTCCCAAGGTTTGGCAAGATCTACTGCAAAATTACCGAGTTTGAATTGCAACGTACCAAAGGTTTGTTCTAGCACATACTTAAAGAGGTCCTCTTGGAACTGGATGCCGTCCTGCCAGTCAGCATAGGCCCAATACCATTCCATAGCTATATGCTCTGGTAGGTGTTCATCACTGTAGTTTTCGTTGCGAAAACGCGGACCAATATCATAAACCTTCTCGAACCCGGCGCCCAGTAACCGCTTTAGCGGCAATTCGTGCGAAATACGCAGATAAAAGTCCTGGCCCAAGGCATCCATGTGCGTGACAAAGGGGTTAGCATCAGCGCCACCAGTGGTATGCTCAAGCACCGGGACGTTAACTTCAGTAAAGCCGCGCTGATTCAAAAAGTCACGTGTGGCCTGCCAGAACTTGCTGCGGCGGACAAAGCGTTGGCGTACATCTTCATTAACGTTCATATCAATGTAGCGACGGCGCATACGCTCTTCTTTGTTTGTAAAGCCTTCCTGTTTGCTAGGCATTGGCCGGAGCGATTTAGTAAGTAAGCGTAGTTCATGCACCTCTACAGAAGTCTCGCCGGTTTTAGTTTTAGTCACTACACCCTTGGCCTCTAGGAAATCACCGCTATCGAGTAGTGGCAACTGCTCCATACCCAGTCGGCCCTGACTCGCGTCCAAAACGGCTACTTTGTCGCCGCCAAGAAACAGTTGCACTTCCCCGCTGGCGTCCTTAATCACCACAAAAGCAATTTTGCCGAATTTGCGGATATTGAGCACCCGCCCAACCACTTTTACTTCCTGGCCCTGCAGGCTGTCAAAGCCAGCGGTGATTTCAGCGAGCGTGTGCGTGCGCTCGGCCTTTGCAGGATATGGGTTTACGCCAAGCTTTTTTAACGCTTCTAGTTTACGTAACCGCTCATCGCGGTAATCTTTGAGTGTTGCCATGATGCGCTTGATTATATCTGTTATACGCTTATTAGTACAGCCAGCGCGACGCAGGAGGCGCTTGGACATGGGAGTTCAGGAGACTGTTTTCACGCGGGCCGACTAATCGTCGGTCCGGTTGCACTTCGCCATGAGTCTCCTGAACTCCCATGTCCAAGCGCCTTTCAACGAAAAACCGCAGCTTTAGCTGCGGTTTTATCCATCTCTGCCTAAGATTTACGCGATTGAAGCAATTTTGTAGGTGCGCTTTTCAGCAGGAGTGACGATCTCGACATCATCACCTTCTTTTTTGCCAAGGAGTGCCTTGCCAATAGGTGATTCATCGGAAATTTTTTGCGCCAACGGATCAGCCTCGATAGTGCCAACCACCTGCAGCACCATATCGCGCTTGCCACCCTTGAGCGTTACGGTAGAGCCTAGACCAACTTGCTTGGTGCCGCCAGCCTTAATGACCTCAACGTTTGCCAGGATGTATTCAATTTCGTCAATCCGCGCATCAGTACGTTCTTGCTCTTGGCGGGCAGACTGGTATTCGGCATTTTCGGCTAAATCACCCAGCTCACGAGCAACTTTAATTGCATCGGCAGTAATCACGCGCTTGGCACGCAGCGCCTCAAGTTCAGCTTTTAGCTCATCTATACCTGCCTGTGTCAGGTGGAACAGTTTTTTCATGATTTCTCCTTATGAATCTCGGCCCAACGGGGGATATTATGTGGCCCTTAACAGCCCTATCTGGATTACGTATACTAGCGCCTTATGTCTTTGCGGTCAAGGCGTTTTTAAGACTTTCAAGGTTCAGCATTGAGCTTTCTGCCTCAGTCCGCTTTTTATATTCGAATACGTCTTGCTCGACTGTCTTCGCACTTACCACTACCCGGTGTGGTATCCCTAGCAGATCTGCGTCAGCAAACTTTTCGCCTGGTCTAGCGTCCCGATCATCATACAACACTTCAGTGCCTTGTGACCGTAATATATCGTACAACTCATCAGCAGCGTTCACCACTGCTTCATCAGCACTAAGTCGTGCTAAATACACCTGAAATGGCGCAACGGCTTCCGGCCAAACTAACCCACGCTCGTCACTGAATTTTTCGGCAATCACGCCCATTACCCTGGTAATGCCAATACCATACGACCCCAGGTGCACAAACTGCCGCTCTCCCTGTTCATTCGTAAAGGTAAAGTCCATGTCTTCACTCTTTTGGGTACCGAAGTTAAAGATATTGCCCACTTCAGCTGTCTTAACAGCCTCCAGCTCTTCGCGCTTTACGCCCAACTTGGCTAGATTTTCGTCGTCCAGTACCTCTTCGTTCAACGCAATATTCTTTGCGCGGTGCAAGTAAATAACATCTTCGCCAGCATCGCAAATCGTCTGGAATTCATGGCTAAACTGAGTAAATGCCCCACCGCTGGCAAAGGTTACGTAGGTATCGTTGCCAATACCCAAGCGGTCATATACCCGCTTATAAGCATCAATAGAAGCTTGATAAAACGCTTCGTGCTGCTTGGCATCTAGACTGCACGAATACATATCTTTCATCACAAATTCGCGGCCCCGCATAATGCCGCTCTTGGCTCGCAGTTCATTGCGGAGTTTTGTCTGGAACTGGTAGACGTTTATCGGCAGATCTTTATAGCTTTCCAGGTGGTGCTTTAGCATTTCAATAATCGGCTCTTCGTGTGACCAGCCAAAACCCACATCAGTACCATCCTTAAGCGCAGACTTAAACCAGACATCCACTACTTCGTCATCCCAACGCCCGGTTTTTTCCCAGACTTCTTTGCGTTGCAAACCCGTCATAATCAACTCTTGGCCGCCAATAGAATCCATCTCTTCACGGACGATCTGCTTGACTTTATCAAGCACTCTCAGCCCTAATGGCAGGTAGGCGTATACACCAGCCATTTCTTTATAGACATAGCCCGCCCGAATTAATAGTTGAGCGTTTTTAGCAACTTCGTCGGCGGGTGCTGATTTGCTGGTTTTGGTAAATAATTGCGATGATCGCATAGAAAATTTCCCTATTACAGATTTATGGTTAAGACTTATAGTTAGTATGGCAAAAGAAATAGACTACCGCCGAGGCGGGATGATGAAGTGTGGGAGAATGCTAGTTTTAGCTTTCATTAGACCCTATTGTACCAGATACATCTGCAGGCGACCACTCCAGTCATTTTTGGATAAATAGTCGCCTTGCAATACTCAGCCTAAGTGGAGGAGATACAAACTAATAAACGCAATGCTGTTTTTCAGGGCGTGCAAGAAAATACCCGGCCATAGGCTATTGGTTTTTTCACGCAAATAGCACAACACCAGGCTCAACGTAAATGTGTCTAGTGCCGCCACCCAAACCAGCGACCTACCGCTACCGAACTCCAGGTGAGCCACCGCAAAAAGCAGACCAGTTATAAGCGCCGACCATGCGAAACGCAGATTTTTACGCAGACTAGTAAAAATAAAACCTCTAAATAAAACCTCTTCAGCCACAGGCGGTATCATCACTAAACTCACAAACGTCAGCAGCATATTAGATGTGCCGTGTACATGATCAAAACCAAGCTCCTGTTTTTGGCCGGCATTAAACGCGGGAACGTAGTGCATAACAACTGATAAAAGTACAATATATGCCACAAAATAGACGCCAAAGCCAGCTAGCGCCGCCGCTGGATCGGACCAGCGCAAACGCCGCAAACCAATTACCCGTAAACTCCGCTTATGCCTGCGCAAAAACCACCAAACCGCCCAGACTAAACCGCCCTCGGCTAGTAGTACGGCCACAAACTGCCAAATAATACCGCTTTGCAAGGTATTGGAGGCCTGCTCGCTTGTTCGGCCGGCAAAAGTTAAAATACTATAAACAATAACGGGTACGGCAACCGTTGTTATGAGACCAAAAGTAATCAGCGCAAAGATAAGCCCTAATAGTGGGTTCCAGTTTACTTCAGATTGAGATACCTCTGCCAGTGATGGCGTCTCTAGAGAATCAACGTCACGCGGGCCCATAGTATTACTTCAAATCTACCATACCGTTAGGTCTTTTAAAAAAACCTTTTAACATCAACGATGGTAATAACTACAATTAACAGCATCAAAACGGCGAAGCCTGCACCATAAATCGCTTCTTCAGCGCCTGGAGAAATCCGCTTTTTAAGCATCCTTGAGATTACCGTTACAAACAGCCTGCCACCGTCCAACGCCGGAATTGGCAGCACATTCATAATCGCTAGCGTCAACGATATCACTCCAATAATCAGCAGCATGTACGGATAACCAAGCAAACTGCCATCACGCAAAATTACAAAAATACCAACCGGTCCAGACACCTGATTGCTGGCACTGGTCTGCGCATGCTCACGCGCCGCATGATTACCTGTGAAGAAACCAGCGAATATACCACCGAGTCCCGATAGTGCATGGCCCAATCCCTGATACGTAAGTGTGGTTAACTGCACACTAAGGCCAGCCGCCACAATCGGAGCCGACCAGGTGGAACGTTGCAGCGTGAAATCTACCGGCTGCACACCTAGGTACCCCTTGGGATTATTGGTTTTTTGGCTGGCGGCGACCGCTGTCTGGGTACGGAACATGACCTGCGCCGTCCGTTTTTGACTATCACGAATATATTGCACTGACGTTGATTTGCCTGCAAACTTTTTGGTAAGTTTTGGCAAATCGGCCGAGGTTGTTACCTTTTGACCGCCAATAGCAATTAACTGGTCACGCGTTTTGATACCAGCTTTTGCAGCCGGAGAACCAGGTTCCAGATATGAAATTCTCACGTCAGTTCTGGCTACGCGCGTGTCACTTTTGACCGTAAACTGATGGTCAACCAATTTTGGCATACCGACCCAAGCTAATATCATAAAGAGGACGAGCGCTGTAATAAGATTCATGAACACGCCAGCTAGCATGATTGCCACCTTTGTGCGCGTACGCGCAGCTCCATAACTGCCATGCTCGGTATCGCTATCATGCTCACCCTTTAACTTGACGAAACCGCCCAGCGGCAACAAGTTGATAGTGAAGTCATAGCCGGCTTTGGTACGCTTTTTAAAGAGTCTGGGTGGGAAAAAGATACCAAATTCTTCAACTTCGACACCGCCGCGCCGAGCTGCCCAGAAATGCCCCAGTTCGTGCACTACAACCAGGCTAATAAATAACAGGATTCCGACGATTAACAGAAATATCCCCATGTCTAGAATTAGTATACCCGAAAGCGCCTTGTGATAACACTAGAACATCTTAGCTAACACGGCTGATTAGCGATTCTAGCTGATTATGCAGTGACTGTTTAGCTGATATATTCCACTTTTTTTGTGCATCCAAGACAGCTAAAGCCAATGCGTTTTCACGGCGTATTTCTTGCTGCGTATAGCGCCGCGAACCGGCTCGCTCCAAAATTTCTTGCACGATCAGGTGTTGACGATGCGTTACCCGTTTATTTCCTAATGCGGCGCGCAGCACTAGTACATCGGCAACCGGTGCATGTGCCAACCCGTGCCGCATCAGTACTGTCATCTTTCCTTCGCGTAAATCATCTAGACTAGATTTCCCGCTTACTCGTTCGTCGCCAAACATGCCAATATCGTCATCCTGCAGCTGAAAAGCCACACCGGCATGTATGCCGAAATCCTTAAGTACCGCCAGGTCAGTATCGGTTGCGCCCGCTAAAATCGCCCCTGTCTGCAGCGGCGCGATAAACGTATAGTGGCAGGTTTTGCGCACATACATTGCTAGGGTTTCAGGTATGGTTTGCAACTGCCCTATACTGCCAAATAAATCATCAATCTGGCCATGTGCGGTCGCCGACACATTAGCATGAAAAAATCGTTCGGCTTTTAGAACTCGCTCCGCAGGCTCATCTATACCATTCAAAACGGTTGAAGCCAAATGTTGCGCCAATTCACCTACAATTATTGCCGCCATATCAGCCTCATGAGCTATTTCTCTCTTTGGGAAAGCATGCTGCATTGCCTGTAAATATTCCTGATGTATAGTTAACCCGCCCCGACGCATGGCCGATCGGTCCATGACGTCATCAATAATCAGCAAATAACTTTGCGTCAGCTCCATAGCTAGCGCCGCGTTAACCGCCGTGGAGTGATTATTGCCGCCAAACAATTCGTAAGCCGTGGCCGCTAAAATACCACGCAGCCGTTTACTGGGCCGCGCGGTGAATTCAGCAAGCAGATCAAGCAACTGCTCGCCATTCGACGAAAGCCGCACTCCCATGCGAGGGTCTGGCGAAGCAAAATACGCTGCAACCCGCGCATCAATCTTTTGTTTTAATACCTGTGTTCTATCGGACTTCTGCATATAATTATCTAGCAACGAGCCATCTCAGACCGGAAAGAGCAGCCCGACAAAATGTATTCCATTTTGCCGGCGCGATGAGAAAACCGCAAAGCGGTTGTCTCGTGGGTCTTATACCGTCATAATCTCAGCTTCTTTAGCCTTGCTAGCCGCCTCAATCTGAGTTTGAGCTGCCTTTACGGCGTCTTCCGCCTGGCCTTGCAAGCGCTTGGCGTCGTCTTCACCGATTTCTTTGTCTTTCTTCGCCTTATCAATTGCATCCATAGCTTCGCGGCGCACATTGCGCAGCGCCACCATAGCGTCTTCCTGCTTGGCACCTAGTTGCTTGACGATGTCGCGGCGGCGCTCTTCGTTGAGCGGTGGCACGGGTACACGTGCAACACGACCATCGTCGCTTGGATTAAATCCCAAGTTTGGGTTGTCGCGAATAGCACTCACGATAGCTTGCAAATTGCTTGGGTCAAATGGCGTGATTTGAATCATCTGTGCTTCGGGCGCCGTCACGTTGGCCACTTGGTTTAGTGGCATGGCTTGGCCGTAGGCCGTCACCATAACGCCGTCGAGCATGCTGGCACTAGCACGACCGGTACGCAAGGTTTTAAGCTGCTCGCCATAATGCGCTACCGCACCATCGAGTTTTGTTTTAGCATCCGAAATGACTTGGGTTGGATTCATGTAAGTATTCCTCTTTTCTACCAGAGTATTGTAAATAAACTTTCAGGTATTTACCAATGTCGCACCATAGAAGTGTCACTATACATAAAAGATCCCGCTTAAGTGGGATCTTTTATGTAATTGCCTAGCGTTACTTTTTCTTAGTAACGTTCTGCTGCTTGGCCATTTTGCTTGGCCACCAGATAGCATCACCAATGTCGAGTGTTAGCGCCGTTACCAGCACCGAGCGCACCACCAGCGTATCCAGCAGCACACCAAAGGCTACCGTAAAACCAATTTCTGCAAAGGCAGTCAGCGGCAGTGTTGCCAGCACCGAGAACGTACCAGCTAGCACGGCGCCAGCCGAGGTAATCACCGCCCCAGTAGCCGCTAGACCCGTTAGCGCAGCATTCTTGGTGTCACCACCGTGCTTAGCTTCTTCGCGGACACGAGTCATCAGGAAGATGTTGTAGTCGATGCCAAGGGCAACCAGGAAGACGAAGACGAACAGCGGCAGCGATGAGTCAGCCCCACCATATTTAAAGACATGCTTAAAGATTTGCGCACTTGCGCCAAACGCAGCCGCGAATGACAGTACCACTGTTAGGACCAGCACAAATGGAGCCAGCAGCGACCTGAGGAGCAGCGCCAGCACCACGAATACTACCAGCAAAATAATTGGAATGATCACTTTGCGGTCATGCCGGGAAGCACGTTCAGTGTCTAGTGTAATAGCCGTGTAGCCGCCAACTTTAGCATCAGGACCAGGGATCTTGTGCATGGTAGCGCGTAGGCGGTCGATAGTATCATATGCAGCCGAACCATCAGGAGCAACCGTAAGGGTGCCTTCGGTTAAGGCGTAGCCGTGCTTAACGACAGCAGGCATTACGGAAGTAATTTTGCTATCAGCACGCAGCGCTTGTTCCATAGCAGCAGCACTAGAGGCGTTTCCCGTTACCACTACCGGAAGACCAGCACCCACTGCCGGATAGTGTGCTGCGATCACCGTATCGCCCTTGACTGAATCTGGCGTGTTGCGATAGGTATCCTTGGACGTGAGGCCATTAGCTTTAAAGCCGATAATTCCCAGTGACATAATGCCCAATACCACAGCGGTAACTGCCCAGACCATGCGCGGATGATGCGAAATGGCTCGGCCTACCCTGCCCCACAGACTGCGTGAAATTGGCGTCTCATCACCGTTGTGCGGCACCAGTGGCCAGAACAACCAGCGGCCAAAGATAACCAGTAACGCTGGCAGCAGCGTAACCATAACAAGCAGGCCTACACCAATACCGATAGCCGCGACCGGGCCAAGGCTCTTGGTGGAGTTTAGCTCTGCAAAGAACAAACACAGCATGCCGATAACCACTGTCGAGGCACTAGCGATAATAGCTGGACCAGCCCGGTGCAGCGCCAGCGCCATAGCCTCATGGCGATCTTCATGACGGTGAAGTTCTTCGCGGTAGCGTGCGATTAAAAGCAGCGCATAATCGGTTGCCGCGCCAAACACCAGCACTGTCAAAATACCAGCACTCTGGCCGTTTACCACTAGGCCGGCGTGCTTAGCGAGTAGATAGATAATTCCCTGCGCACAGGTCAGCGCAAAGCCAGCTGACAAGATAGGTAGAATCCAAAGTAGTGGACTGCGGTACGTTAGAAGTAGCAGCACCGTGACAACACCCAGTGCGGCATATAATAGTGTGCTATCAAGGCCCTTAAAAGCGTCGGCGGAATCAGCCGCTTGACCAGCAGGACCGCTAATGTGCGCTGTCAGGCTATCGGTACGAGCAATCTTGCGGACCTTGTCCATAATACCGCCAACCTTGTTCCAACCATCGCTACCACCGATATTAACATCGGCAATATTTTCGGCCGCTTTGCCGTCAGTAGAAAAGATCGGGCCCTTAGTACTGCCGTGAACAATACCGTCTACTTTGGCAATTTTAGCTAAATCAGCTGTAATCTTTGCTTTATCGGCGGCCGTCAGACCAGATTTGCGCTCATAGACAATAACTGCCGGCGCATTGTCGGTTGATTCGAATTTGCTTTCGATATTTAACGCTTTGGTTGACTCGGCTTTACCCGGAAGCCATGCTGAGGTATCGTTTTTCTGAGCCCCTGTCAGTTTACCTGCCAGTGGCGATGAAATCATCATTACCGCGAGCCAAGCAATCACTACAACCCATTTAAACCGCCTACCAGAAATGAATCCAGCCAGACGATGTGTTTTACTTTTGTTATCTTGCGGAGCAGATGTTTTGGCCATGTGCTTTTCCTCTTTTCCCTACTATTTAGGCACAGTATAGCAAGCAGAAAGATAAATCACCAAGAAGAGTTTAAAGAAGTGATATTTTAGGCCCCTAAATAGCAATCTCCCGCCTGACTCGGGCGGGAGAGTTGTTTTACCAACTGGTAAAGTGTTTACTACGAAAGCTTTAGGAAACTTCGCCTAGTGCCATACGGCTAAAGCGGCGCACCAGGATGTTTTCACCTAGGCGCGCATTGTGCTCTTTGACGTAGTCACCCACTGTTTGGTCCGGGTTCTTGATGAACGGCTGGCTCAGCAGGCAGCGCTCGGCAAAATACTTTTGCAACTGGCCTTCAATAATCTTATCAACCATCTCAGCCGGTTTGCCTTCACCCAAGGCTTTCTCCTTGAACTCAGCGCTAACACGCTCACGCTCTTCAGCCGGAATGTCGTCTTCACTGAGGTACAGCGGAGATGACGCAGCCACGTGCATAGCTACATCCTTAACCAAGTTGGTGAAAATTTCGTTGCGGGCCACAAAGTCGGTCTCACAGTTGATCTCAACCAAAACACCAATGCGGTTATCGTGGTTGTAGGTGCCAATAACACCCTGGCGGGCTTCGCGCTCACCGCGCTTTTCGGCCTTGGTCATACCTTTTTTGCGCATTTCGCTAAGAGCGGCGTCAAAGTCACCATTAGCCTCATCAAGGGCCTTCTTGGCGTCGGTTAAACCAACACCAGTCAGGTCCTT
>Ga0157374_10000227_pt1 | contig 52312 bp, 52 predicted proteins | sample M25metaG_FD_115308 | JGI IMG/M metagenome (GOLD analysis project Ga0157374, IMG submission 115308) | Miscanthus rhizosphere microbial communities from Kellogg Biological Station, Michigan, USA - M2-5 metaG | ecosystem: Host-associated > Plants > Roots > Rhizosphere > Soil | place: USA: Michigan...
CAAGACCGCCGTTGACCTGATCAGGCGCATGCGGCGCACCAAGAATGCGCGAGCTTTTGCCTTCGTCTGCACGAACAACGAGGCCGAAGCGGCAGTTGCTCTCAAGGGTGGCGCAACGGCGTTTTTCACGAAGCCACTCAATGTCAAGGCGATTGCCGCGAAGATCAGCTCGTTCAAGTCGATCATTCTTACCGAGAGGCGTCGCTACCAGCGCTTCGATGTGACGTTGCCGGTGGTTGTCACCTTAGGAGACATAGGCTATCCCGGCCTCGTCGAAAACATTAGCCAAGGCGGCGTTGCCGTCCGACTTCCTTGCCTGCTCCCGTCCGACTCATTGGTGGAATTTTCGTTCGATCTCGATTCAGGAACGACGATCGAGGGCTGCGCACAGCTCAGGTGGGCAAGTCCGGACGGACTCACAGGCATGGAGTTCAGAATCCTTCCAGCCAAAAGCAGAGACGATTTGATGGCTTGGCTGCGAGACCAAGCCTCGGCTCCGCCTGTCGAAGGTTGAAGGGACGCTAAGAGGCCTTTTCCGCAGAGATTTCTGCCCGACTCGCCGGTCCATTTCCCGCTTGCGTTTGCTGGACTGCGGCGGCGATTTCGTTCAGATCCTGTGCGGTGAGTTTCAAACGGGCAGCATCAATCCAGCCTTCCACTTGCTGCGGACTGCGCGCGCCAACGATGGCCCCAGTCACCCCCTGCCATGCCAGCACCCACCCGAGCGCGATAGAGGAAACCGAGGTGTTGTGGCGCTTTGCGACCGGACGCAAGCAGTCCCGGAGGGCAAGATTCCGACTCAGGTTCGGCTCGTTAAACTCCGGTGAGCGACGGCGCCAGTCATCCGCCGCCATGGAAACCATACGAGAGGCGGCAAAGGTATCGGTGAGAAGTCCGGACTGCATCGGGCTGTAACAGATGACGCCTGTTCCATGCTCCTCGCACCAAGGAATCTCCCCGTCACCAACCGCACGATTGATCAACGAAAACGGTGGCTGGAGGGAATCCACATGGCGGATTGCTTCGCAGCGGCCGAGCAACTCAACATTGAAGTTCGACACCCCGGCGGCGCGGACCTTGCCTTCTTCGACGAGCCTCACCATCGTGGTCCAGGAATCTTCGATGGGGACTCCTGTCTGGTCAGGCCAGTGAAACTGGTAGAGATCAATCCTTTCCACGCCTAGACGGCGAAGGGAGGCTTCACATTCACGACGGATGGACTCAGGGCGCAAAGAGCGCAAAGGCGGCCCCATGGGATCTCTTCCTTCGTATACAACTCCGCATTTCGTGAAAACAAACGGGCGCTGACCCGCCGGGAGTTCGCGCAGCAAACGACCGACGAGTTCCTCGGAGTGGCCCAGGCCATAGGCGGCAGCCGTGTCGATCCAATTGATGCCCAACTCCAGGGCACGGCGCATCGCGGCCAGAGACTGCTCGTCGTCCTGTGGTCCCCAACCGAAGTACCAGCCGCCTCCGCCAATCGCCCATGCGCCAAAACCGAGGCGGGTAATGTTGAGGTCAGTACGGCCAATTCGCTGCGTTGGTAAGGTCATGAGTTCCTCGCCTTATATTCCGGCTCGACGCCGATGGGTTTAGGGAATAGATATCAGATGCGAATAGTAGTCTGTTTAGGCACAGAAAATCCTCGAGGCGCGAAGCCAGGCGCTCTCGTTGGTCCATGGCCCGAACCCGATCTATGGTTCCAACGAAGTTATATCAAGGTATGTCAAAAGACCGAGGAGTTAGGCAGCAAGCCGTTTGGATTCGTACTCTGACTCAATCGGTACCCGAACATCAATGGTAGTTCCCCGGTTGGGTTTGGAATGAATGAGAATTGCTCCATTTAGTAGACGAGCTCGTTCCTGCATACTGATCAGGCCTAAGCCTCCTTGTCGCTTGGCCGTTTCTACGTCGAAGCCCTTCCCCCTGTCTTTCACCAGGAGATGCATTTGGTTTGATTGTTCAAAGAGCTGCACTTCCAGCTGAGTCGCCCCACTGTGACGGATCGCGTTATGTAGGCTTTCTTGAAGTATTCGAAATAAAGAAATCGAGACCTGGTTTGGCAGCTTACGGCGTACACTCCCACGCTCTCTGAAATCAACTTGTACGTTGTTTTTCTCTGCGATCTCTCTGCACAAGCCTTTCGCGGCGGTGGCCAAGCCCAAATATTCCAGTTTGGACGAATGGAGTTGATGAGAAAGCGCCTGCACATCCTTGACAATCTCAGCGAGGCGCTGTCGGGCATGCGCCAGTGGGTCTTGAATTTCAGGCTTGCCAGAAAGCGCATGACTCCAGCGATCCAGCTCGACAGAGAGCAAAGCAAGCTGCTGGGCAACGTCGTCGTGAAGCTCTCTCGCGATTCTCGCTCGTTCTTCTTCCTGTACCGCAATCAGCTTTCTAGTCATGTCTGCAACAGCCTGCTCCGCCCGCCTACGGTCGGTGATGTCCCGCACGATGCATGCGGCTCGGTCAATGCCATTCGGGCCTTTGATCGGAAAGTAGGACGCCAACAAATTCAACTCGTCTCCCTCAGGATGTCCATCTTTCATTTCAAACCGAACGACCTTGCCTCGGAAACACTCCTCCAGTTTCGGCTTGACTACTCCCTCGAAGAAATCGCGACTGATGAATTCATGAACGAAGTGGCCGACGACCTGCTCCCTCCTCAATCTTTGTGTATGCAAGAACTGACGATTCGCGATCCTGTAGCGATATTCGCGGTCTACGACGACGATCATCTCTCCGGAACCTTCGATCACTCTCTCATACTCCTGCAGCCTGTTCTCTGCCCGTTTGAGCTCAATTTGCCTACGGAGTTTTTGTGCGGTCTCGGTCATTACCAAGCGGTATAGCAGTTGCTTGTTTCAACTGTCCCCTGTCAATCTTTACAAAGCGCATTCCTGCCCTAGACGGCCAGGGTGGCCCATCCAATCTTTAGGAAGCTCTGGTCATCAGTGGACTGAGAACCGCTGAACGCCGTCCTTAGGCCAGTGCACATTCCTCCATAAAACGTTCGAGCCGCCATGCGATGCAATTCGGCGGTAAAGGCTTGTAACCAATGGGCTAAAACAGGCTGAGTCGCCGCCATCTGAGTCCTCCCAATCGGTGATACTCATGCCGCTTGGGGCGAAAAGGCCTCGACATGATCAGAATGGATGATCCGTTGAGTCGAAGAATTACGCTTTAAGTATGGAAAGGGCATCGATGAGGAAGGGACCTCTTACCCTCGAACAGTTGCAGAAGGCGAAGGGACTTGTTCGCAGCAGCCGGGAATGGGCCGCCGCGGACACACAAGCGATGTCCTTCTCACGCTCGAGCGGGAGCGGCCCCCTGATCCCGCTTTGGCGCGGCTGCTCGGAACCATGCCCACGCCCCGGAGTCTGCCTCCAGACCGGACGTGGCATGTTCCGAGCGGATATCAGTCGAGGGCTTCGTCAGTTCCGCTGCCCAAGAGAACGGACTCTGCGAATCTCGATTTCAAGAAAGGAAAGAGAAAGTCACAATAACCACATAAGATGGGGCTCACGCCGCTGACAGGGAAAGGGCGATCGTAGAATTCATCGCCGCCCTGGAGGTGGTTTCTGGCTGGATCGAAATTGGGGTCTTACTGACCAGTTAACAGGGCTTACATATGGCAGGATGCCGCTTTGTTCGAACGCTGGCGATGGTGATTTGTGGTGGATTCCTGCTGAGCGCTCCGTTGGTGGGACAAGTATCCGACCGCCGCCCAAAACTGAAACAGCGGTCGAATTCAGAGACTCTCATATTCAAGAAGATGGTTCGCCGGGTTCTGGTTGATGTTGTGGTAGAGGACGCGCACGGGCGCCATGTGCCAGGATTGACGGCGAAGGATTTTTCCATCTTTGAGGACAAGAAACAACAGACCATCCTTTCCTTCGATGTCCATAACTTTGAGCCATCCATTTCCCTTCCACCCAATTCTCCGCCCTTACCCCCGAATACCTTCATGAATGTTCCAAGGACACCTGAGCGAGGACCGCTCAACGTGCTTCTTCTCGATGCCATGAATATGGGGGGCGAAGATTGGATGTATGCGCGTCAGGAGGTCCTAAAGTTTATCGATTCAAAACCCGAAGGCTCCCGGTTCGCGATCTTTGTTAATAGCGACCGACTCTATATGGTGCAAGGTTTTACCGCCGACAGGAACACCCTGCGGGAGGCAGTGACCTGGGATAGGCCTGGGCGTCCTCATCTTCCAAGGTTGTTCCTAAACCGGTTTTTGGGCGGGCCGAGTGGGGCAGAGGTGCTGGACACATTATCTCAGTACCTAGAAGGCATACCGGGCAGGAAGAACCTGATCTGGCTATGTGGGTGGTTTCCGGTACCGATTTATCCGGCGGCGTACGCGACACCCGCGGATGTGGAGGTCAGTAAAAGGATGCTGGCGGATGTCACGCGCGCGCAAATCGCGCTCTATCCGGTCGATGTACGAGGGGTGGTAGTTGGTGCCAGCGTAGTCATTGCACCACCGCTTGCGGGATTGCCCATGTGGATGCATCCTCCATCGAATTCGCTTCTCCCGTTTCAGTATGCAGCGGAAGATTCAGTGGCATCCCTCACGGGCGGACACGCGTATTACAGCGGAAACTATATTCATGAAGGAATCGCGATATCTGCAGAACACGGTTCCAACTATTACACGCTGAGCTACGCCCCAAGCAACAAAGAAGATGACAACCGCCGGCATTACATAGAAGTGACGTGTTCGAAGCAGCGGTATTACCTTTCTTATCGGAAGTTCTACGATAGCTACTTTAGCGTGACGCATCACTCTGCCCAGTCGATCGACCCGATTGTTTCTCCTGCCGATGTTCTGCAAGAACCTGGGGACGCGATCCTTCCGAAGTCCACCCTTCGGGACAATATGTGGCACGGCGCACCGGAGGCACATGATCTGATCTTTAAGGCTCGGATTCGTGCCATCGGCTCTCCGGAAGCGCCTACCGCCGAACGGATTGCCCAATTCGCAGAGCAGCCTGCTTATTCTCACAAGCAAACCAAGGAACGGGCCAAGGAACTGGCTGCCATCAAAGTGCAGCACTACCAGATCTACTATCTTGTCGCAGCTCGACAAGTCCAAGCACGAAAAGGAGAGCCGCTTCCGTTGGCGTTTCATGCCGTGGCTTTCGACGTAGACGGAGTTCCGATGAATGGAATTCTCCAACGGGCGGATAGGCAGGATTCTGAGAAGGAAACCGGCATACGGATCGGAACCGAGGATGCCGGACCTGGGCGGGATAGAGCTTACCTTGCCATGCAGGAACTGGATGTGCCTGTAAATGCCGCGTGGCTGCGCCTAGGAGTCTGGAATACGTCCAAGGACTTGCTTGGGACCCTCGAAATTCACTTACCGCTCGCGCCGGAACCGCAAAGCCACATACCCTTCGCCTCAGCTTTCTAGTCCCACCTACAAACACGAGACGTCACGCCAGCTTGAATGATTGTTAACTTTTGCTAGGTCGGAACCTTCTCATCAAAGGAAACAGACGCTGTCGCTTCGGTTGATCGTCAGGCGGCAGGCGTGGGGGTGCCTTCGCAGAACCTCACGATGCGCCTCCCGGAGCGAGTTTGTCAGAGAGCGCGCAGGCCGCTAAGATTCCAAAAGTAGTGGTGCCGAAGAAGGGACTCGAACCCCCACACCCTTGCGGGTACATGGACCTGAACCATGCGCGTCTGCCAATTCCGCCACTTCGGCAAGTCACTGCGTTGCGGGGCGGCTTGAAGCCGCCTTGATGGAAGAGACTACGCCATCTATTCTACAGGGCAAGCGAGGGGTGTCAAACCTCGAGCGGAGGCATTCGACGATATGCGATCCTCGCAACGCAAGAAAACGACTCATCCATCTGCAGCGGCCTCGAAACCGCCGAAACCTGGCATTGACCACGAGAAAGTAAAGCAGTTGCGAACGCTGGCGCACGACTTGAGCAATTCTCTCGAGGCAATCTTGCAGGCTTGCTATCTCCTGAGCCATGCTGAACTCAACGCCGACAATCGCCGTTGGGTGCAGCTGATCGATACTTCGTCACAAGATGCGGCGCGTATCAATCGCGAGATCAGGACGTCTTTGCGCGCTCTCTCGAGTGAGTAGCGCAACGCACTCGGCAGGGCCTTCGTCTACAATTGCCATTCGCAGCAAGAATCCCCAGCAAGGAGAGCAATGATGGAAAGGAAAGCTAGCGCAGTCTGGAAGGGCGGCCTCAAGGATGGCAAAGGTGAATTCTCGGGAACGAGCGGAGTTTTTTCTCATGTGCCCTACTCTTTCACGACTCGCTTCGAAGGTGCCCCAGGAACAAATCCCGAGGAATTGATCGCCGCAGCCCATGCATCGTGTTTTTCGATGGCCCTTTCGGCGCAGCTTGGCAACGCAAACCTCACGCCGGAAAGCATCAACACTACGGCAAATTTAAAGATGGAAAAGCTACCGTCAGGCTGGGAAATAACGACCATTCACCTCGACGTAAAGGCCAAAGTCCCGGGCGCGGACGACGCGGCTTTTCAGGAGCTGGCGGAGAATGCGAAGTCTGGATGCCCGGTCTCGAAGGTTCTCAAGGCGAAGATCTCGATGAGCGCGGTGCTCGAGCGGTAAATCAGATCCTCGTTCTTGAACGGAGAACTCAAGCGAGCTTTGAGATCAATAGAAGTCCGAACAGCTTAGGTAGAAGCCGCATTGCGGGCAGTTCAGCTTGCATCGGTTTTCCTTCAGCGCGGATGAGCAGTTTGGGCAATACTGCGACGGATCGGCAGCGGTTTGCTTCCCGGATGCCTGCGTGGCGGCAGGTATCGAGCCAAGGGTGCCAGGATGCTCGCTCACACGGGCTGTATTTTGACATGTCCGCGCAGAAAAAAAGAGAGCCGCTTTAGGCTCTCTTGTATTTTCCCTTCCTGTATGGACGGGTTCAAAATCCGGGCGTAAACGAGTAACCAATGGAGACCGCGAAACGCGCAGGATTTACGTTATTGAATTCCCAATTGTTGTGAACAATGTAATAGTGCGCCTCAGGCCGGATAAAGGCATGCCCCCAGAAGTAGTAACGGAAGGCGCCACCGAAATGCCAGGCGAAATGATTGCTGCTGGTGTAGTTGGTGCAGCCCGTGAACCCGCAGGTGTAGTTGCCACTGTAAAAACGCACATCTTGGCCGCCGATTCCAGCCATGAGATCCCCGCCGATTTTCTTCTTCACGGATGTCACACCGTAGACAAAATTGAAGCTGTAGAAGATCGGGCGATAAGGAATGGCACCGAGGAACACACTGCCATTGGTAACTCCGTACAACGCCCGGCTAACACGCGGCGCCACGTCGCCACCGAAACCGAGGTGGTGCTTCAAGATGACGTTTCCGCTAAAGCTCACATACAGGCCCCCACTTTCAGATGGGATTCCGTTCGTGCTTCCCGGAGCAGTGACGGTTCCAAAGCCCAACGCTGCGTCAACTTGCTGCGCCTGAAGGCTGGCCGCACCCATAAGCATCAGCACCAAGGCAAACAAGACAAAGGACTTTCTCAAGTGAAATCTCCTCAACCGCAATATGTGTGAACCAAGATCAAACCCTTATTATGGACTATAGTTGCGCGCAACGGGCCCCCGTTGGTCCGGGAACTCCTTAGTTGGATGGAGCCAGGGAGAGATTTGTTATCCCTGGTTGGAGAAAGGTTCGATTTGGCAGTTAGAAAGGTGGCTACAGGTGATTGGCGGAGGGGAGGAGAGAATAGCTTGCGGCTGGAGATCGACGAAGTTCGGGATCACCTGTTCGGCGCCGGCGTCGAGGAGAGCTTGTGTCATGGCATTCGAGGAAACTCCCACGCAGCGCAAACCTGCCATACGAGCTGCCAAGACGCCAGCCGGAGCATCGTCGAATGCCAGCGCCCGACTGGGCGGAACGCTCATCTTCTGGCAAGCAAGTTGATATACGTGCGGGTGAGGCTTTCCCGCGACAACATCGGCGGCCGTGATGACCGTATCGAAGAAGCCGCCTAGGCCCAGACGCTCGATGGTGGAAGCGGTTCGAATTTCACTGGCCGAGGTGGCAATTCCGCAATCAATGCCCAGCCGCTGTAACTCTCGAAGGAATCCGAGAACCCCGGGAAAGGATCCGATGCTGCTTTCAAGAGCGCGAAAGATTTCGTCTTTGCGCCGGCCCAATTGCGACAACTCGGGCTCAGGCAATTCGCCGAGGAAGTGCCGTAATATTTCGCCTCGGGTGCGGCCTTCCAGGATGAACAAAAGCTCGGAATGCGGGGCCTGGACTCCTACCGAGCAGAGAAACTCCTGCCAGGCGGCGAGGTGTGCCGGATGGCTGTCGATCAGAACGCCATCCATGTCGAAGACGACGGCACGAATTGCGGCGCCCAACTTGTCAATGGGCAGGGTCATGGTTCACAGCAACAGGATCTTGGATGCCCGGCCATATCTTCTGGGCCAGATGATAGTTTTCGATGGTTCCAATATCCATGACGAACTCGGGAATCTGATATCCGTGTATGCGGCCGAGCAAACGCGGAATCACGTCAAAGGCAATGTCAGCCCCGGCCCTTTGCGGGATAGCACCTAACAACTCCGGAGTGGCCAGCATGAGCCCTGCAAACGCCAGATTGCCCTTCGGGTGAGGAGATTTTTCGACAAATTCCATCACCGTGCCATCCGCGGCCAACGTCGCGATTCCACAACGTTCTGGGTCGGGAACGGAATAGAGACCGAGAGTTGCCACTCGGCGAGGAACATGGGAGCCGAGCATCGCTCCCAGATTGACGTTGGTGAGCACGTCGGCATAGAAAACCCAGAACTTGTCTTCTCCTTGGACCCAATCGCGATTCACGAGCAGGGTTCCGGCGCTTCCGTGAAGTTCTGGCTCTTCGACGACCGTGACCCGCACACCGTCCCGCCATTTGCGCACAAACTGGTTCACTTCAGACGCGTGGGCGTGGGTATTGACCAGGATGTCGGAAATTCCGAAGCGGCGGCTGAGCGCAAACCAAATCTCAAGCATGGGCATGCCGCGCACTGGGAGCAAACATTTCGGAGTGCTGTCCGTATAGGGCCGCAGTCTTGTGCCGTGACCAGCAGCAAGCAAAAAGGCTTTCATGCAGAGGAGGCTACCGGAATGAATGTCCAACGCGAAGCGCTGTGCTCGTCGTTATCGATGAATGGGTCGTTCACCAATACCTGAGCTCCCTGAAAATCAAAATGAAAGGTCATTTCCTTCAGGCCTTCGGAGGCCATGGCGGCTCGGACGTCGTCTTGCCGCTGCGGCTCGCAAAAGAGCAGCAGAAAGCCTCCGCCACCCGCCCCGGTGATCTTTCCCCCCAGGGCCCCATTGTGCAGCGCAACTTCATATAAGGTATCGATTCTCGATGTCGAGATGCGGGACGATACTCTTTTCTTTGCCCGCCAACTCTCGTCGAGCCTGGCCGCGAACTCGCGCAGCTCGCCCGCCTGCAGCGCATTGCGCATCCGGTAAGCGAGGTCCTTGATTTCATGCAAGGCATCGAGGGGTTTGCGGCTTCCCTGCTCGGTTGATTTTTCCTGCTCGGCGAGGATGTTCCACGAGTGATGCGCGGCGCCCGTAAAAAAAAGCATGAGGCTGTTCTGCAATTCCGTCATCACCGCTGGACCTGGATCAATCGGCTGAATTTGCGTAGCGCCATCGGGCAGAAACTCGATGAAGTTCAATCCGCCGAAGGCTGCCGCGTATTCGTCCTGTTTTCCGACATGGCGATGCAACACATTGCGGGCGACGTGGAAGGCGCGTTCAGCGAGTTCATGTTTGGAGAGCGGCATGTGAACGTAACTGGATAGAGTCTTCAGAACATTGACGCACACGCTGGCGGACGAGCCCAAGCCGGTTCCCGGCGGAATTTCTGAAGCCAGAAACAAGTCAACGCAGACTTCCCGGTCCAGATCCTTGAGTACAGCCACGGGGATTTCCAGCCCGCTTTCCTGCATTTGCAAGGAGGCGAAATCCGACCAAGCTTCGCAGATCCGCAGGTCGGAAGAAATGATCTGAATGCTTTGGTCGGATCGAGTGCCAAGTACCGTGTAAAAGTATTTATTGATCGCAGTGCTTAGGACGGCCCCGCCATATTGCTGGTAGTAGGCGGGCAAGTCCGTACCCCCACCCCCGAAGCTAATCCGTACTGGGCTGCGCACGATGAGCATTGGAGATCATCTCCTCGTTTAAATTCCTATCCCAATCGACGCTAAACGTTACCGCGGGCGAGGTTGGCGGGAAGAGTCTCAGTAGTAGAGTCCAGACGGTCTGCAAAAGGAGGGATATGTCCCTGAGCAGGTAAGGATCCATGACATACTGCAAATCAAACCGGGTCTTCTGCTCGGCAGAATGGAACTCACGCAAGCCGTGCACCTGGGCCAAGCCGGTGAGTCCTGGCTTCACCTTGAGCCGGCGTTGTCGCCACTCGGAGTAGCGCCCAAGTGAAGAAATGGGATCGGGACGCGGTCCGACCAAGCTCATCTGCCCGCACAAGACATTCCATAGTTGCGGCAGTTCCGTGATGCTCAGGTATTCCAGAAGCGATTCGAAACGCGAGTTTGAGCGGACCGGGCGATCCACGTTGAGCCGCAACATTTCAAAAGGCGCTCCAAACTGGCCGGATCTGGTTTCCCAACGGAGGGCATGCCTCTTCTTGATGAGGAGGAGAACCGCAACCGGGATGACAATGAAAGCAGCAGGAAGGACCAGGCACAAAGCGCCGGTAACATCCAGGAGACGCTTCAACAGCACATAGCGTCTGCGAAGACCAACATCACGAAGCTGCACCAAGGGAAGCCCATCCAAGGTGATGAGTTTCGGTTGCGAGGCATAGAGCTCGTAGGATTGCGGAACCAAGGTGGTTGCGATGCCGATATCGCGGATGCGAGTCATCAAGGTTCGAATCTCCGGCGTAGGGGCATGGGAGAGCGCCACGATGACTTCGTTTACATGAGCCCGGCGGAGAAAGTCTTGGATCTCGAGGGTTGAAAATTGGGAGGGAGATGGCACCGATTCGGTGCCGCAAGCCGGCAGTATGATCTCTTCTACTGGTTCTGAGGGAAACAAAAGACCAACTACCTTGCACAACATCTCGGGATGCTGTTGGATCTTTGTCGCGACCTCCTGGGCAACGCGTCCCCCACCCAGTATCACAACGCGCCATACGTCACCATTTTTGTGCCTCCACCTCAAAACCGAACGGGCCGCTACCCGGATCCAGAGACACCCGGCAAACAAAAGCACGATGAAATAAGCAAGGGCCAGACGCGAAACATAGGTCCGTGTCAGGTACCCGAGGGCGAGCAGCACGGCAATGGTGCAGATACTCCCGAATAGCAGATGGGAGAAGACCACAGAAAACTTCCAGCCCCCGCGGAATCCGTCCATCTGCATGAAGAAAGAAAGGGCTGCCCAGAAGACGGCCGCGGCTGCCCCGAACGGCAAAAGGGCTTGAATGGAAACCCGCTCAATCGGCGTCCAGGTCAGACCGAACCGTAACAGGTCCGAAATAAAAACCGCCCCAGCTATCCACGTGAGATCCGCGAGCAGGATCCACAGTTCCAACCTTCGAGTGTTCATCGCGTCCCTGTTCGACTCACCAACCTCGGACCGACCGCTTGAATCGCACGATCAGCGTGACTGATCTTCGACCGAACGCAAGTGAACAGCGAATGGGCTATGCACAGGTGCAGGTCTTCAATAATCTGCATGTTGTCACAAGGAACCACAATGCACAGGTCGCATAAGGCACGCATTCGTCCCCCGGCGAATCCTCCCAGACCAACCGTGGTGCTGCCGATGGCTTTCGCGGAGCGCAGGGCGAGGAGCACGTTAGGCGAATTCCCGCTCCCACTAATGGCGAATGCAATGTCTCCGGGGCGAGCAAAGTTTGCCAATTGTTCGGCAAAGATGTCTTCGTACTTGGAATCGTTTGCCCAGGCGGTCATCAGAGGCACGTTGTCGGTAAGGGCCATCACACGAAAGCGCTTCTTCGATCCATTTGCCGCTCCCTTGCCCAGATCGCAGGCAAAGTGCGAGGCCAAAGCAGCGCTGCCTCCATTTCCAAAAAGGAAGATGGAGCGTTCTTGCTCGTAAGCTTCTACTAGCAAGCTGGCCACCCGGTCCACATCTTCGAACGGCATGGATTGAATGCTCTGCGAGAGCAGATCAAAATACGGGCGGCAGCGGCTTATGGATTTCACCACAAGAAGACGGGGGGGAAGATAGTCAGGGTTGCCCTGAGTTCAAAAAGAACGAGAGTAGCCCATTACTTGCGGACGTTAAGGTGCGGAAAATACGTGAGCTGCAGCTGAGCAGTGGTATTGGTCTGGCCCGAACTCGACAGTAGAGGGAAGTTCCAGTGTTCCACTTGTAGCATCCCTGAAAGACTGAGTTCATGGTTCAGCATGAACGTCGGCTTGAGGCTAAAGTCATTGAGAAGGCCGCCTTGGAGAAAATCACGATCCACTTTTTGATAACGATACCCGAATTGCAACGTGGAACGCGGCGAGAACCAGTAGGTGAACCATCCTTGCCCCCCGCGTCCGGCGCGCCCCATCCAGCTAGCGAGCAGATTGCGGTCGTTGGTATAGCCGTCACGATATCGCCGGAAATCCCAATAAACGAAGCCGGGAGGAAATTCTTTGGTATGCGGAGTGCCGATGATTTCGGCGCGAAAGTCAATCTTAGGCAGCATGGGCAATCTTGGCATATACAAGCCCATATTGAGCGACGGCCGGCTGGAGAACAGCGGAGTGTATTCATCCACCGCCAATGAATCGCGATAAATCGTCAGCCACTTGCGCAAACCGGGAACGCGGTAGCTGAAATCGAAGTTCGCGATTCGCTTTCCGGGATTGGTGGCGGGATCGGAGGTGTGTGCATAAAATGTCCGAAAGTAGTTGTGAAAGGTGACCGGCAGTCCAGGCCCCCCGAACATGGCAGTGAAACCCGCGCCAAACTCCAGGTTGGGCGTCGGCTTGAAATTTATCTTGAAGCCATGGATGAAGGGTTGGGGCTGAATTTGACCGGGACCGACAAGGTGGTCGACGTCGAATTCGAATTGGTGTCCATCCAACCGCCCAAAGAAGTACTCTGACCTGGCATCGCCCAAGAGCTTTGACAGCAGTGGAATATGGTAAGGAGAGACGTTGTCCAGTTTGACGGCCCAGAATGGCTCCGCGTTGTTGCTAAGCAACAGCGGGTCCGACCCAGTAACACTCCACCATTCACTCTGCTTGCCGGCTGAGATTTGGAAATTGTGATACTGCAGCGCCACGGTTGCGTTGAGGATGTCGAAGCGATCGACGCTGGAGCGTCCCGAGGGGAAGGGTGCGGTCGCATCGGCGGCGGCAATTGCTTGCTGCAGGGGAACCGAATACTGCGGAACGGCGGGTGCATGTTGATATTCCCCTTGCAATGCGAACGAGAGCGGCCCCGCGACTGCATGGGTGGTGAATCCTGAAACTCCGTTGAAGCCCTGGCCGTACGGCCTGCCGAAGTCATTCACCAGGGTTTGGGCGAAATGATAACCGTCGGTCAGGGGCTTGCCGGAAACCTGCGTAGCGCGCGCGTAAAGGGAATCCAAACTCACGCCCAGATTCGCGGCTCCGTCCAGCCTGGCAAGTTCGGGCTGGAATTCACGCGCCAGGGTTTCGTAGATGGCCGCCGCTCCGCGAGCGCCACCGGTTTCACTTTGAATCGACTCGTTGGCTTCTTCGAGCAGCCGCGCACATTCCATTCGGGTCCAGGGACGCAAGCCGGCATAGGCCGTCCTGACCACGCCAAGTGCAGCCAGGCGGTCGAACAATGGATAAACGTAGCTATCCATGGGTATGTATGGTGAGCTCATGTTTTCCGGCACGCGCTGAGGAGGTTCATTTTTGGGCTCGAAGTAATCCCCCCATCCTTCTCCCCCCAGTTCAGGATCGTGATGAGCGCGATAAACTTCATGCGCGAAGTACCAGCCGAGCGCTCCGCCGATGAGCACATCAGAGGTAAAGTGCTGGTGAGAGGTCACCCGTGTCGTCATGACCGTTGTAGCGAGACCATAGGCCAGAATTTTGGTGAACGGTCCCGGGTATTCGTGGGCCAGAATTCCAGCAATGGACCAGGACAGGGCGCTGTGCTCGGACGGGAAGGACATGCCGCCATTGAAGAAACTACCGGTGCCGGTAGCTTGATAGGGCCGCTGGCGCTGCGTTGCCAGCTTAAGAGCGTAGGTTACTGCCGTGGCGTTGATGCCGGCTTCGGCGGCGAGAAACCCAGTCTCACGCATGTGTTCGTTATTCGAAAGTTTCCCGAGAATCCACGCGCCCCCTCCCGCACCCAGGAGCGAATAAATACTGATATCTGAAATTTTGCGGTTGAAATCCAGCTGGCTCACGCTGTTGGGCACCTGTTTGGAGATCCAACTGTCGGATGCGATCAAACCCGCAGTCGCGCCGGCCACGGGCAAGATCCATTTCAGGTCCTTCTTCTTAACGTTCGCCGGAAGAGTCCAGAAATGCTTCTGGTCTTCGGCCACGTGCTTCACGAAGGGAACGAGCAGGCGATTGTCAGGATCAACTCCAGGCTGAAGGTCATAGTCCCGCGTTTGCTTGCCCGAAGACCCCTCACTTAGCACGGATTGGGCACGTTCTTGGGAATAGCTCCCGATGGCACCCGAGAAGACTACGACGGCGATCATGAAGCGAAGGCTAGGTCTGCTGCGCACTAGAAGCCGCGTGCCACCTGCACTGCTATACCGACTGCGGAAACCAATTGTGCCACTTGCAGGGTTTCCTTCCACTTGATGCCGCCACCCACAGCCTTGTTGGGAACCGCGATCATGTCGCCGGGCTGCATGGGAACATCGAGTGCGCCCCCGCTGAAGAGCCCCTTCCCTCCCCCGGCGACGGTTCCGTTGGCGCGAACGATGAAGATGTTCTTCTTATCTGCGCCGGAGGTTGCGCCGCCCGCCTGATGCAGGTACCAACTCGCGCTCTTTCCCGGGCGGAACGCAATCGCCGTCTGGTTATACACAGCGCCTTGCACCATGACGAAGTTCGGTTTCTTGGGAATGTAGATCGAGTCTCCCCTGCGGAGTTGAACGTCGGCAAGGGTGTGGATCCAGTTCTTAGTGGAGCTAATGTGGATTACCATGCGCCCGACCGGGGGTATCGTCTCCAGTTTCTCGACGGTTTGACGCCACTGGAGGAGCGTGGCTTCTTTCCCAAGCGGATCGTCCAGGCCCTCTGTCAGCCCCGTACCTTCCTGCTTCGCTTGGGAGATCAATTGCGCCCGATTCTTCTCTTCCAGTTCGCGAATCTCAACTCTTTCGAAGATCGCTCCATAGGGATAGGCATCCTCACGGAAGCCGCCCGCGCGAGTGATCAGATCGCTGAGATGCTCGCCTTCCTTGATTCCATAAGTCCCCGGATGAACGACCGCGCCATCAAGCAGCACGGTGGCGCCAATGTCATTCCAGCCGGTCATTTGCTTCACCGTGATCACGTCGCCGGCATGCAGGCGAATGTCGGTATCCGCCTCGCCGCTAAGCGCGGCCCCAAGTTTCAAGGGTATGTGCTCGGTCTCGACGTTCTTTCCCTGCTCGACCGAGTAACGCGTCAATTCCGCGAGTTCAAGATACGCGGAACGCCTGACTCCACCTGCCAGCCGAACCAGGCCTGCTGCAGTCATGTCCTGACCCAGCGGGTACTTGCCAGGCCGGGCCACGTCACCGGCGACCTCCACGGTTGCAGGCTCGTAGCGCTGCACGTTCTTGTGCACGAAAACGCGGTCCTGCGGCTGGAGGAGGATATTTTCCCGAGCATCGCCAGCGATGGCCTTCTGCAGGTCTGCGCTGATGACTTCGAGTTTGCCATTCTGCGTCTTCCGGAACACCTGCACATCGTCCAACTCGGCGTCCGGGGTGGTGTTGCCCGCCAGGAAAATCGCGTCTCGCAGATAGGTAGAACCATTGGTGATGTGGTCGCCAGGATCACGTACTTCGCCGGTCACGGTGATGATTGGCGGGTCTTCGAAGTCGAATCTGCCAAAGATGCGCACTGTGTCAAACGGCTTCAGCGCCAGATTGCCATTCTTACCCGCAAACGCGTCGCCGAGATTGAATGAAATAATCTCCGGTTTCAAGTCCGGGCTAGTCAATCGAATGATCTCTGCGTGCTGTTGATAGGGCTCAGGAAGAAGATCGCGGTAAGAGCGCACCAGATCCGTGACGTTCATGCCATCGCGATAGGCGTACTTTCCCGGACGGAATACGTGACCATCGAGATAGACCGTCTTCTCTGCAAAAGGCAGGATGGGCGAAATCTTGATATTGTCGCCATCCTGAACCTCAAATTTCTCTATGGCCGCAAGCACGGTTGCATTGTCATTGGTCTCCGGCATGTCGATGCGTAGCATGGTGCGGTTCTCATGCGCCTGTACCCGTTCGACGTCAACGTGCCGCAGGGTGCCCGAGGGCAGAACACCGCCGGCAAGTTCGAGGACATCAGAGAGATCCTTTTCGCTTGCCAGTTCATAAATACCCGGTCGCCGGACCATTCCTTCGACCGTAACTTCGCGCCCGACTGGCGGGACTAGGAGCGTGTCACCGGAGTCCAAACGTTGCATGCTGGTGCGCACGCCGTGCAAAAGCAGTGCATAGAGATCCACCTCTTCGAGGAGTTGATTGCCGCGATAGTGCTTCACAATGCGCATGGATCCGCGGGAAGTCGGACCGCCGGCCTGATAAAGCGCGTTCAGCGGCGTTGAAAGTGAACTGATGTCATACGCTCCTGGCCTCTGCACATCTCCCACCACGTAAACCCGGATGGTACGAAGACGGTCGAGGGAGATATCGGCTTCGAGGTGTCGAAACTGGCTGCGCAGGGATGTTTGCACCATGTGCTGCACTTCGCCGAGCGTGTGTCCGGAAACCTGAAGAGATCCAATTTCAGGCAGGCTGAGACGGCCCTCGCGATCCACGACGCGGTGCAGGCGCTGCGAAACGCTGCCCCACAGGTCGACGTTGACTCCATCGCCCGGTCCCAGGACGTACTCCGGGCCTGCTGGCAGATCCATGGGAAGCTGATCGAAGTTGCCGGTGCCGTTCTCGAAAATGTCGAGCCCGAAACGGCGGAGAGGTCCCGTTCGGCGCCCGTACTGCGAATAAAGGTCGTAAAGAGACGGCACGTCTGCGTAAGGGTTCGCCCGGTGCATCAGGCGAGGCTGATCGTTAAAGCGGTCCTGATAGGGGCGGAACTGCTTCCGCGGCGGCAGCGGAAGGCTCGAGTTCATCCGGTTCTGCTGGGACACCTGCTGCGATTGCATGTATGCCTGCTCTTGCGACAGGGGCTGCTGCTGATTTTGGGTATTGTTCCCGGTCGAAGCGAGCGTCCCCAGTTCCGATTGCATTCCGCTCACATTTGCCGACTGCCCGGTGCGATACTGGCCGAGCAGTTGTTCAATTTGCTGGGAAGTGGGTTGGCTACTTCCCCCCGCAACGGCATCGATCGGGAGGCCCCCTGTCTCTTCGCTGCTGCCGTCGAGACTTGCCTGCAGCAGCGCCCGCCGCTCGTCCGGGCTAATCTGATCTTGCGGTTGTGCGGGTGGGGGAGTTTGCTGGGTTGGCAGATTCGGCGTGTAGGGGACATTGGGTTGCGACGGGCCGCGCTGCATGACGCCCGAACCACCCACCTCAGGCGTCGCATTTCCGCCACCCGTGTACGGGTAACTCTGTTCTCGATCGCTTGCAACCGCAAGTCTCTGCTGCTCCGCGAACTCCTTGGCTAGCTCTTCGCGTGTTGGCTTCGCTCGGACGTAGCCACGATCCACGATCTGCTGCGTCACCAGCGAACGCACTTCTTCATCGTCGCGTATCAGCCGGAAGACGGCATCATCCGTCAGTTCCTTCTGTTCGACCACGCGTCCTTGCGAGTAGGCCCGGCGGACCAGCATCTTCTTGATTTCAAGAAAAAGGCCGGGCTCGCGTTGCAGCAGCAGAACAATCCTCTCTGGGGGCAAAGACACCAGCCGCTCAGCCTCTTTTTCCGCGCGAGAGTCAGACTCATCCATGGCGCGAGTGCGGGTGGTGGAGTCAGGGTTGCTATTGGAATCACGATCCTGTGTGAACACGCGGGTGGTGCCGAGGAAAGAGAAGACGACAAGCGCTATGGGGAACATTCGCGAGGCTTTCATTCGTGCTCCTGCGGGATGGCGGACTAGCAATCGGCCTACTTAAAACAGCGGTTCAATGTCGGCTTCATGGATCTCTACCGACACGGAGCGCATGATGGCGTCAATCGAAATGACGATGCGGTAGTTGGTTTTGACGCGGACAAGAATGCCACGTGCACCCGCCAGAGGACCACGCACCACTTTCACTTTGCGGCCGACGGTGAGATAGGGATGGTGCTCGGCCCGCAAACCTTGTTCGAGGGCATTCCGGAGTGCGTTTAGGTCCTGTCCGTCCAAAGGCGCCGGTTGACCGTTGAAGGAGACAAAACGCACGACACCGGGCAACTGGAGGACGCGAAGCTTATCGGAAATGTTGATGCGGGTGAACACGTACCCTGGGAAAAGGACCAAATCCAATTCTTTTTGGCGGTCCTTCCACCTCCGAACCGAGCGATACACCGGGAGGAAGTGTTCGATTCCGCGTTCCTGAAGTTGTTGTGCAACTTTCTTTTCGTGGCGGGCGTGCGTGTATGCGGCGTACCACGCCGTAGCCGGGACCAGTTGGAGCTTGGGCACAGAGGGAATCGACTTCGAGACTGCCAAACTCATCAACTCTGCCCCGCACCTACAGCTTCGCCCTCTCACTTACAGGGCGCACGTGAGACAACCGAAAACTTCAGCACTGCAGACCATACACTGCAATGGTCAACTAGTAGAGGATGAAGGGGAGTCACGCCGTTGCACACGGGGAGACACGTCCACCACTACCCACAGAGTGCTACCGCTGACATACTTCTCCCCTGGCTGTTTCGACAGCCGATTTGATGGGAAGCTGCTGAACGCGAGTTGCTTACCCGAGACTCAGGATTACAGCTCAGGCCAGAGTAGATGCTGCAATCAGGAAGAGATCAAGCCAGTGTGAAAGGAAGGTTAACCTTTCACACTGACTTTCGAGAATGACAGGACAGCAGTTCCGGGGCGCGGGCTGCCCATCAGGGTGGCTGGCCGGAAAATGGTGAAAATTAACATGTTCTTCACGGGATGGGGCAGGTCCTTTACGTGCTCCGGATCGGAGAGAATACGATAGTCCTGAACCCGACCGTTGGCATCCACGTATGCTTCGATCACAATCGAGTCTTCTGTGACCAACCCTAAACCTGTGTTGAATCCGGTCTGCTGCAGCTCAGGATTGGTTGAAAGCAACAACGGCACATCGTTTGTATTCGCCTGAACCGGGGTAATGAATCCCCCCAACACCCCAAAAATAACCAGGGTTGCGACCACACCGGCAGTAGCAGGAACCATGAAGGCACGAAACGCGTTTGCCACTCGAAGTCTCAAGTTTCCAAACACCGGTTCACGGCGACGGGCAGCTTCACGCGAGATGGCCAGACGCACCTTCAAAGAAAGATCGTCCGGCGCTTGCGCGCGGCCCACTCTCGAGAGGAGCCTTTGGGTTTGGCGAAGTGCAGAATAGTCGTCCCGGCACTCACCACACTCGTTCAAGTGTTCTCCGAGCGCGAACATCTGCCTTCCTGTGACTGCCCCGTCCAGGTAAGAGGAAAGCAGCGATTGAACTTGTCCGCAGGTCATGGCGTTACCTCGATTCGAGCACGCTCGGTTTCGGCTGCCCCGCGCGGCCTGAAGCGCAAACCTTCAACGTCCAACCCCAAGCTTGTTCCCGCCTGCCTCACGTATTCCTTCAGTCGAGTTCGTAAAGCGTCCCTACCACGTGTGATTCTCGATTTGACCGTTCCCAGTGAGACCTGCGTGATATCAGCAATCTCTTCGTAGGACAACTCCTCAATGTCACGCAGAACGACTGCCGTGCGATAAGGTTCCGGAACTTGCCGAAGCTCTTCCTCGACACGCAGCTGCAATTCGTGCTCGGCGGCATTTTCAAAAGGCGACTTCCGCTTGTCGACGAACGCCGTGTTTTCGGCAGCGACTAACGGATGCTCGCCATTTGTTTCAGGTTCCACGGAGGTTTCCTTGGACTTATGCCGAAACCACCAACGGCGGCGATTGGAAGCTTCATGAATCGCGATGCGGTAAATCCAAGTCTTCAAACTGGATTCGCCGTGGAAATACTTCATCCCGCGAAAAACTTTCAAGAATACTTCTTGCGTGGTATCGGCTGCGTCAGCTGGGTCCGTCAGGATACGGTAGATGACGCTATAGACCGGTTGGTGAAACTCGCCGACGAGCCAGGCATATGCATCTTCAGAGCCTGCCTTAAGCTCGGCAATAATGGTGGCTTCTTCCGCTCGTACGCCGATTGCGCTTGCGAAATCACCCACGTTGGCTGCTCCCGCCATGCTTGCCATGGCGCCACCTCCATTATAGGTCCATCGGCACAGCCTTGTACTGATTCTGTTAGACCCCGGGTAGAGGTGAGATGTTCCCGGAAATCGTAAATTGCTGATTATGAAGCTTCTCTGCCGAACCTCTTCATCCCCTGCTCACTGCGTAGGCGGTGCTGAGTCCGGCGGAGGGGTCTTTGGCTTCGGAACCGGTTTTTTCTTGGGGGGAGCTTTCTTCTGCTGTGCGGGCTCGGTGTCGTCTACTACAACTTTCTTGGGAGGGGCTGCGGCGGCCCGGGCCGCCTGCAGGGCGGTGCGAAGTTGTCCGATCTCGTTCTCCTTTGCATTCGCAAGCTTATCCATGCGGTCTGCGAAGCCGCGCCGCGACCCTTCGACTCCGCCTAAGTCATTGTTCAGAGACTGGAACTCCTCTTTGCTGCCGAATGCACCCGCCGACTCCACAACCGAATTCATCACGTCGTAGAGGGCGTCCAAATTGCGATAGGTCTTGAACGTCAGGGCGAGGTTCTCTGGCGAGTTCTTCAGTTCCGCAAGAATCGAGGGCAGTGCATTCTGGAGATTACGCAGGATCGATTCGCTATCGCTCTGCGTTTGCCTCTTGGTCTTGGAATCGGTCTTCCACTTCTCGATTCGCAAGCGCGCAAGGTTCTGCTGCGCCGATTGCGATACGCTTTCTAGGGTCGAAATGAGCTGGTTAAGTTCAGAGATCGACGTATAGGAAACCGGAGTGCTGCTAGGGGGATTGGCAGGAGCCTGCGCAACCAGGGTGACTGAGCCCATCAAAAGCAGGCTTGCTGCAAGGGTGAACGTAAGTTTCATGGATTTTCTCTTACCGACTCAGCATACTCATTTTCGCAGGTTTCGCAACTGCGGTAGGGGAAGAAGCAGACGTTTCACCGGGGGTCGCAGTGGTGAGCCATGGGAAAAGCAGGCAAAGCCCAAGCCACCCGACAGAAACGTATTCCTGCCGTCAGGAAGAGTTCCTTCCCGAAGATTACAAAGTTTTACTCTGCACTCGACAACCCTTTTCACTGCAAGTTCGTTCCCACAAAGAATGGGAGTAATCCTCCAAAAGAATCAACTGGTTCGCTTGGCCGTCATGGTATTTCTCATTTGTGAGGTGGTCCTCGGCGCCCAAGATACAACCAAGGTCAATTCCGAGCGGCAACCCACCACTTTGCAAACATCAGCAGAGTCGACGGTTTCTTTTCCTGCCGATGTCTCGGTGAAGGTAAATGTAGTCAACGTCTTCGCCACGGTTCGCGACAAACATCACAACGTCGTCAACAACCTTACCAAGGACGATTTCGCTCTCAGCTCCGACTCTGTCCCCCAGACCATTGGTTATTTTTCGCAGGAAGGCAATTTGCCTCTTACCCTCGGCCTGCTTGTAGATACTAGTCTGAGCCAGCGTGAAGTTCTGGATGACGAGCGCTCTGCCAGCTATAAGTTCCTGGACCAGATGCTCCGTGAGAAAGATCTCGCCTTCGTGGTCCATTTCGACCACGAAGTGGAGCTCTTACAGGATGTAACCAATTCCCGTCCCAAGCTGGAAAACGCACTGCAGTCATTACGAATTGGCCAGCCCACATCGGACCTCGACAGTAATGGTTCCCCCAACTCCGGGACAGGCCCCGGCCGCAGGCATATGCGCCGCGGCGGAACTCTGCTCTACGATGCCGTCTACCTTGCGTCCGAGGAGCTGATGAAAAATCGGAGCGGCCGCAAGGCCATCATCATTCTTACGGATGGCGTTGATCGTGGTAGCAAGGAGAGCTTGGCTAGCGCCATCGAAGCCGCCCAGCGCGCCGATAGTCTCGTATATGCCATTTATTTCAAAAGCAACGAGGAAGGAGGATTGAACCAAGGCGGTTACGGCCACCCTCGCGTTGGGATGGGCGGCGGCTATCCGGGCGGTGGGAGATATCCTGGAGGTGGCCGGGGACGCTATCCCCAAGAAGCCCGTGTGGACGGCAAGAAAGTCCTGCAGCAGATTTCCGAACAAACCGGCGGCCGAATGTTCGAAGTGTCCAAGAAAAATTCCGCCGGGCAGATTTACAGCGAGATTTCGGACGAGTTGAGAAATCAGTACAGTCTCGGGTTCACTCCTACACAGCAGGCCGCCGGCGCTGGCTATCACAAGATTCAGCTGACCACCAAGAAGAAGGATATGGCGGTACAGGCACGCGACGGCTACTACTCCCGGGAATAGTATTCCGCGAAGGCGTCTCGAATACCTGGGGCGCAAGACCCTGCCTGTTCTCAGCGGTTAGAATTTTCTCCATTGAAATCTGTCATCTATCCCATTACTGCAGCCGCTCCCTACCGCATCTCGATCGTGGCTCGCCCTCGTGGAAATGACAGGCTGTGCGAGGAGGTCAGCGCATTTTCTCGGGAAGCCATCGACACCCTGGTGTCCATGTTGACCGAGGAAGAGGCGGACGAACTTGGATTAGCGCAAGAGGAGGCGGAATGCGCTGCTGCCGGAATTCAGTTTGTGAATGTGGCCATTGCTGACCGCTCTGTCCCCTCTGACAAGGATGCTTTTCTAGGCAGCGTTGAACGACTGGCTGAACTGGTCAGAGCCTGTCGCCACGTTGCAATCCATTGCCGCGCCAGCATAGGACGGTCGTCATTACTCGCTGCATCTGTTCTGATACGGCTGGGATGGGATGGGAATGCTGCATTCGACGCGGTTCAAATCGCACGTGGCTGCGTTGTTCCAGACACCCTTGAACAGCGGAGTTGGGTAATGTCGAACATTCCAGCACCTGGTAGCCGGGAGTAATTGCAAGAAAGTGCCTTTGCATTGAACCGCATTCTTAGTCAAATAAGATTCCTAGTATGTGAATGGACTCAGCGGGGGCGGGAGTGTTCGCCACTTGACTTCTTCTTTCTTTTCCTACAGAGGTCCTCAAGCAGATACTTCAGCGATGCACATTCTTGTATTACAGCCTCAATTCTTGGAATTGTAACTTTCAGTTCGGGTTCGTTCACGACTCCATCCGCGATGGTTACCGCAACACTTTCCAGAGCTTCGCCCACCTCGCGTATGAGGTTAGATACTGCAACCAGTTCCTTTTCGAGCGAGACCTGGGGATCCGGGATTTTGAAAGCCACCCTCCCCGCCTTGCTCTCCAGGAAATCCAGTGGCTCGTAATTGCCCAGGGTCATGCAGAGTCGCGGTAACAAATGAGCAGGAATTGGGCGGTCTCCCCGCAGCCAGTACATCAAGGAGCGATAGTTAGTGCCCAATTGCTGTGCGAGCAGGCGAATGTCATATTCCGCCTTGACTTCAACGATCCGACTCAGGAGGGACGCAAGATCCTCAGAAAGTGTGGGGTTCTCTCGATCGGGCGTGTTGTTCAATGACTTGTTCATTTTGAACCGTAAAGATGCTCATTGTAGCTGAATTGCCAGGCTAGGCCGAATCACTTATATTCCTTCGCGAAGGGCTATCCCAGGGCCCGGAGTTCGAGTAAGATCCCGGGGAATCGCCCGAAAACCGAGAAAAGACAATTGACTACGGCGCTGCAGGGCTGTAGTTTTCAGGGTCACGATTGTCTATAGTGGTCAGACGGCATTTTCCCCAAAAAAACCACGGTTGACTGTCGTCGCGCTGGAGGCCAGATGACTAAGAAGTGGTATAACTATTTCGTTTCGGTGGACGAAGCGGAAAATGCTGCTCAAAGCGAAGGGCCTTCGCCGGGAGGGCCAGCAGGCGCCAAGAGCGCCGCCCAGAGTGTCGCCGAGATTGCGTCGACCCTGGCTGCCGAGCCAAAGTTTACGACTCCAGTTTCCGATCCGACTTCTTTCGAAGAAATCTACAAAGCGGCCGAGATCCCGCCCGCTCCCCAAGGATATTCGATTTTGAAAGTCGCGCACATGCTGGAAAGCGACCATATTCGCACTCTTCCATCAGACGTAAAGAAATCTTCTGTTCTGGTTGCCCTGGATGCGGCTGGGGCAGATATCAAGGATGTCATTCAGGATGCCATCCGGCGTGATCGTGCCCTGGATACATACGAACGAGTGCAACAGCGAGCGGTGGAAGAACTAGAGTCGAAGAAGACCCAGGAGAACGGGCAAATCCAGGCGCAGATCGATAAGTATTTGACCGAGCAACGGGCGAAAATCCAGGCTAACAACGATGCGATTGCCCGCGAGAAGGAGCGCTTTGCCGGATGGCGCTTAAAGAAGCAGCAAGAAGAAAGAAAGATCGCTGATACGGTCGGATATTTCGTGAGCGAAAATCCGATCACCACCGGGGCAGCGCCGGCGCAATCAACTGCTCCAAAACAAAGCCAGCGGCCGTAAACAGGAGGAGTCTATGTGGCAAAGATTTACAAGAATGATCCGGTCGTTCGTCGGCTTCTTTATATCGGTAGCTGAAGACCCAGAACTCATTCTTCAACAGAACATCCGCGACATGAACGATCAAGTGCCTCGGATGAATGAGAGCATCGCGATGGTCAAGGCCAACGTGACCCTCCTGGAAAAAGAAGAGGCGAAGTACAAGGACGACGTCGCAAGCCTCACCGCGAAAGTAAAGGCTGCGATTCAGGCCAATCGTGACGACCTTGCAGGCAGCTTCGCGGCGCAGTTGGAGCAAACCAAATCGGCGCTAGCAAGAACCCTGGGGCAGCTCACCACGGCGCGTGCTGCTTTCGATAAGGCGATGACCGTAAAGCAGGCTTTTATGCGGGAGAAGGAACGCAAGACGCAGGAAGCTCTCAATGCCATTGCCGATTACCGCCGCGCGCAGTGGCAGAAGAAGGTTGCCGATGCCATGGAGCAATTTGAAGTAGCCGGGATCAGCCAAACCCATGACGAGATGGTGCGCAAAGTCGAGGAAATGACTGCCGTCAACGAAGCGCGCATGGACATGGCGATGAGCAACGTTGACCAGCAAAAGATCAAGATTGAAGACGAGGCTGAAAAGCTGCAGGCCAGCGAACTGGTGAAACAGTTCAAGATCGAAATGGGATTGGCTCCGGCACAAACGTCCGCCGCGCCATCGGCCGCGGAAAAGACGATTGCCGCCAAGGAGCCGCAGCGCACGTCGTGAGCTGGCGAGAGTTTTGAGCTTCACCTGCTGCGTTCCGCGAACCGGCAGAAGAGGGAGGAAACGTTATGGCGCTCAAGATCGAGAGAGGCGGTTGGGTCCTCATTTTTCTTATTGGTTTGCTTCTCGTGGGTTACAGCCTGAATCGGTATGGCGTAATCAACCTTGGTTTGGGAGGCAAATCCCAAGCCGGAGGCGAAACTGTCGATTCCACCAAGCCCTTGCTGATACCCACGTCCTCGACCAGCAGTGATACCGAGGTTCGGGTGCGGGTAAACGTCTGGGTAGGCTGTGTGGGGGGCCTGGTGGCCAACGGCGGTCTGGATACGCAACCTGATTCGATCTACGGGAAGAAGGGGCTAACGGTCTCATTCAAGATCATCGATGATTGGACGGAAGGGGCGGCCGCACTGGCAACCAACAACGTCGATGTCATGTTGACGACGGCGGATGTCTATGCGAAGGACTATGCCCAATTCAAGGAAAAGGGGTTTGGTTCGCACGCATTCCTGATGGTTGATTGGTCACGCGGCGCCGACGGCGTGATCGGCAAACAGGGGATCAACAGCATTGAGGATCTTGCGGGAAAGACGGTCGCATTCGCGCCCTATACCCCTTCCCATTTTCTGCTTTGGAACGGATTAAAAGCTTCGGGGCTGAGCACAGAACAGCGCAACGAAATATTCAGCAAGGCCGTTCATACCAAGGACGGAATCGAACCGGCGACGCTGTTCGCGCAGGAAAAGGTGGATGCGGCCGTGGCATGGGACCCGGACATGAGCGATGCGGTCACCAAACGGCCGGGATCGAAGAAGATCTATGACACCAAAATTGCAAACCGCCTCATCGCCGACATTCTGGTCGTAAGCGACAGCTTCTCCGCAAAACATCCGCAGACGGTTTTGAAGTTTGCGCAAGGCTGGCTGGAAGGGGTCGAGTTCATCAAGACTCAACCTGAGCGTGCGTACAATCTGATCGGCGCGGTCAAAGATTTCAACATCCCATCTGACCTGGCCAAGACTATGCTGGGTGGCGTGAAACTTGCCGACTATGCCGACAACCGCTCGTTCATGGGCAAGGCGGGATCGAATTCAGACTACGCCAACATCTTCCAGATGGCGCAGGACATGTACCGCGAAGGCCGCATTATCAAGCACAGCAACAATGCCGAGGATAGTATTGACCGGCGCTATATAGAAAAGCTTTCTGACAGCTTCTCGATGGCGTCGAGCGAGGAACCGATCGAGTATCATGAGCCTGCGAAGGGCGCAACTCCGATCGCGACGCAGCATCGCTCTATCTTCTTCGATCCGAACTCGGCCCACATGAGCCTGGATTCCCGCGCGGTTGTCGATGAACTGGCAAACACCATGCGGGCGTATGAGAACACGGTTGTGGACATCGAGGGCAATACGGACTCAACCGGCTCGCGTCCTTACAATATCCAGCTTTCGCATCAGCGGGCGGATGCGGTTCGCGAGTATCTGATGGAGAAATATGGCTTCCCCACGGCCCGGCTGCGCACCGCCGGAAACGGCCCCGATAAGCCGATTGCGACCAACGGAACCGCAGAGGGCCGCGAGAAGAACCGCAGAACCGACATTAAGGTATACGCAAACCCGGCGAGCTGACCCGATGGCCAATTTCGGTGAATTGTTTAGTATTCGCAAGGAAATCTCGCCGCGCTTGCGACTGGCGCTCGGCTTCCTGAGCTGGACCGTCGTGGTGCTGCTCTGGATCGGACTTACTCATTGGGAGATACTCCCGCCCTTCTCGCTTCCTAAACCCATGGGAGTAATTCGTGCGTTTGGGAAGCTGTGGACTGAATATGACCTCCTGGGCAACGTAGTTGAGAGTTGGTGGCGTATCGCGCAGGCATTCCTCTGGTGTGCTGTGGTGGCGATTCCGCTCGGGATCCTAATGGCCAGTTTTCGCTGGCTGTTTGAATTGATCAACCCCGTGGCAGCCCCCATGCGTGGGATGCCGTTGACCGCCTTCCTGCCCGCATTCATCGCCTTGTTTGGCATGGACGAGACGATGAAAGTCGCTTTCCTGTGGTTTGGAATGTTCTTTTACCTCCTGGCGGTGGTGGTGGAGGAAGTCAACCGGGTGGACAATGCGCTGCTCGAGACCGCATACACGCTGGGTGCGAAGCGGCGGCACGCGCTTTGGCTGATGTTTCGAGCCTCTTTTCCCGCAATCTTTTCTTCTTTTCGGATCCTTTACGACATCGGTTGGACCTATGTGATTCTTGCCGAGATGGTGAATGCCCGAAAGGGTGTAGGCTACATGGTCGAAGCCGCGCGCAAGGTTCTGGACTTCGAACGCGTCTATGCAGGAATCATTGCAATCGGTATTGCGGCCTTCTTGTTTCGCTTTCTCCTGACATTCCTCGAGCGAAAGCTGTTTCCCTGGAGACAGGCTGGGGCGGCCCTGTCGGGAACCGGGGCAGCCGTTCCCAGTGCACACGCTCATTTGAAGGCGGCCAAACATGGAGCCTAGGAAAGGGAAGATTACGGTCAAGAATGTGCATCGTGCGTTTTTCTCTCCTAGGGGCGAGCGAATTGACGCTCTGGAGAACATCAATTTCGAAATTGAAGATGCGTATTCGAAAGAGGGCCGAGACGTTGGCGAGTTCCGTGTCCTTTTGGGGCCATCGGGCTGCGGCAAGTCGACGCTGTTGCGGTTAATCGCCGGGTTGGACCGTCCTGATTCCGGCGAGGTTTTAGTGAACGATCAACTCGTGCACTGCCCAGGGAAAGATCGCGGCATGGTATTCCAGAAGTACACGTCATTTCCGTGGTTGAGCGTGGCTGATAACATAGGCTACGGTTTGAAGATCAACGGCGTTCCAGCGGACAAGCGCAAAGATACCGTTTCGCGGCTGATTGAAGAGGTTGGGCTCAAGGGCTTCGAGCACTCGTATCCCGAAACTCTTTCCGGAGGAATGCAGCAGCGCGTCGCAATTGCCCGTACCCTGGCGGTTCGGCCATCGGTCATTTTGATGGACGAGCCCTTTGGGGCACTGGACGCGCAAACTCGCAGTGAGATGCAGCAACTGCTGTTGCGAGTCTGGGACGAGACCGCGAGCACGATCCTGTTTGTAACCCACGATGTGGAAGAGGCGATTTACCTGGCGGATAGAATCTTTATTATGAGCGCGCATCCGGGAACGATCGTGGAGGACGTGCAAGTGCCTTTTGACCGGCCGCGTGATCTCAGCTTGAAGCAGCGCAATGAATTCCACGAGTTGCAGAATTATGTCCTTAGCTGCCTGCGCCGAGCTCCTGGCAACGGCCAGGTGCGGGTGAGTGTCTAAATGGGTTCTCCCGGCTTGCTAGACCAACCTACCCCGCCGGACAAGCCGGAGGAGATCAATTTCGTCAAAGAGGCCTTCCATCTTCAGTACAACTGGATCGCCCTGGCGGGAGCAGGCGCATTTGCCCTCGTCAGCGGAAGCTTTTTGCCGCTGATTCTTGCAGGCGGAGTGGAATTGATGTACCTGGCGGTGGTTCCGAATAACTTCCGCTTTCAGCGGCTGGTGCGGTCCTGGAAGTTCGCAGAGCAGCAGAGACAGAACCAGCGGAAGCTGAGTGACATGCTCAAGAGCCTGCCGCCGGAGATGCAAAGCCGGTACCTCAACTCGGCACAGGTGTGCAGCACCATTCGGTCGAACTTTGCCCAGTACTCTTCGACTTCGCAAATCTTTCTTCAGCAAATCGACACTCGCCTGCAAGGACTGTTGAACGGCTACGCCCGACTGTTGCTTGCGGCTGCCCAGCAACAACAGTACATGAGGAGCACCGACGCCAACGAAATCAAGCGCGAGATTGCGGCCTTGCAAAAAACGATGACTTCCGATCCGCCGAAGGTACAGGAGATCAACAAGAAGCGGATCGAGATCCTGACGAAGCGGCAGGAGAAGTTTGACAAGATCGTCGAAAACCGAAAGGTGGTCGACGCCCAGTGCGCGGCGGTCGAGGATGTTCTGATGCTGGTACGGGACCAATCGGTAACGATGCGCGATCCCCAGCAAGTCAGCGATAGGCTGGAGAACCTGGTGCATGATGTGGAGCAGACGGAGCAGACGGTTCAGCAGGTCGAAGCCATTTTCAGCAATATGTCTCCGGACCTGGACGGGCTGATGTCTCTCGATGAGAGTTCTGCCTCTTCCACCTCGACGAGAGTGAGGATTCCCAACTGATGGTGGCCAGCTCGCCAAAAACAGAAGGGTATCTGGATGCGCTGCCAGCGTGGGCGAGGGAGCTTTCCGAGAAATACTACTCGCGCTCTTTCGCCGTGTTTCTACTTTCGGGCAACGTTAGGGATTCCGTACCGCTTCGCCAGCAAGAAGGCGTCACATTTCTGCCGGTCGAGGAGTTTATTTCCAATGCGTTATTCGGCCGTCGTGATCTGATCCTTCACTATGACCGTGGTGGCTTGAGTTTTGGTTCGCCCGAGAGCCAGGCTGATTTTCGTCGTGCCCTCGAAGGCTATGACAGCTTTCATGGAACTAACTTTGCGCAAGGCGGCGTTCCGCGCAGTCCCGACGCAGTTCTGAACCTTCTGGACAACTATCTAAGATTGCGCATTGCGGATGGGAAAAAAATCGGCCTGGTGATCGACTTTGCCGAGACCATCGTTCCGGCGGGCGACGTCTCTAGCATGTCAGCGGAAGATCGCAATTCTCTGGTCATTCTGAAGCGCTGGGCCCGCAATCCCGCATTCCTCGACGCCGACGTCACCATTTGCCTGATCTCAGAAAATCAGGTTGAAGTAAATCAGGGCATCGTTCAACACCCGGGCGTGTCTTCGATCGAGATACCTCTGCCGGATTATGGGGAGCGCCTCGAATTCATTCGGGCCCAGCTGAAAACTCGTCCCCTGCCTGCTGGATCAGAAGTTACGGACGAATCGCTTGCCAAGCTGGGCGCGGGGTTGAAGCGGGTGCAGTTGCAGAGTCTGATTGCTCACGCCGTCGAGAACCGGCAGCCGTTGACGTTGAAAACGCTCGCAGAGCACAAGAAAGAGCTCATTGAGGCAGAATCAGGCGGGCTGCTGGAATTCGTTCAGAGCCGTTTCGATCTCTCCTTTGTTGCAGGGAACGACCAGGCGAAGCGTAAGTTGCAGGATGCGGCAGCCGCAATTCAGGCGGGCAATACAGACGTGCTTCCTATGGGTTATGTGATCTGCGGACCCGTGGGGACGGGCAAAACTTTCATCACGACTTGTTTTGCCGGCGAAGTCGGAATTCCGGCTGTGACTCTGAAAAACTTTCGCAGCATGTGGCAGGGCGTAACCGAGGGCAACCTTGAGCGCGTCTTGAATCTGCTGAAAGCCATGTGTCCGATTGCCGTAATCGTCGACGAAGCTGACGCGCAACTTGGCGATCGGTCAAGTTCCGGCGACAGCGGCGTGGGCAACCGTGTTTTCGCACAGATCGCGCAATTCATGGGGAACACTGAGCTTCGCGGAAAAGTCATCTGGTTCCTTCTGACGTGCCGCCCCGATCTCCTCCCCGTGGATCTTAAGCGGCAAGGCAGGGCGGAAGAGCACATCGCGCTCTTCTACCCGGACACCATAGAAGAGCGTCTGGCGCTGCTCCGTGCCATGCAACGGAAAATTGGCATGCCGCTGTTCAACGCGGAAGTCGAGAAGTTCTTCCTGGACCATTCGGGGAGCCTCTCCGGTGCCGATATAGAAGCCGTCTTGGTTCGCAGTCACATGCGGAGCAGCTTGCAGAAGAAATCGGTTGTCGATACCGAGGACTTGAAGGCTGCGCTCGAGGATTTCATCCCGCCGTACTATCCGACGGAGATTGATTTGCAAAATGTGGTAGCGGTGCTGGAGTGCACCAGCAAGAGCTTGCTACCAAAGCAATATCGTGAGGTTGATCGGGGCGAGCTGATCCGGCGGGCGAATGAACTCTTGGCACTTTCGAGGGCTACCTCGGAGGGCTGATCGAAATCACGCGAGGAGGAGCGGACCATGGAAAACCGTACATTACGGGATGTCGGCGGAACTCCAGGTGGAATTGGCGAATTCGTGATCGGATTCGTGATGACCTGTGTGGGTGGCTATCTGCTGTCAAACCAGGTCAGTATCGTGGGCTCGTATTGGAGCTTCTACGGCGCCAACACGTTCGGAGTCACGCTCATTCCCATGCTCTTGGGTATTGCGCTGGTCTTTTTCAACGGCAAAAGCGTAATTGGATGGGTGCTCACGGCCGGTGGCTTTCTCTTCATTTTGGCCGGCGTGATCGCGAATATGCACATCTACTTTCAGGCAACGACTCTTTTCAACACGATCGTGATGTTGGTACTGCTGGTTGGAGGCTTGTCGCTAGTAGCCCGTTCCGTCTCAACCCACGAACGGAAGGAGTCGAATTAGGACGACCTGATGGTCTTGTCGAGATTGGGTGAGAAGCTCTCCAAGAGCGCCCTGTCTCGAATCGCCGCCCGCTAGCCGCAATCACATCTTCAACCTGCCTCACGCATTGAGCGCGCGCCCGGCCGGTTTCAGATCGATACCTTGGTTGTCGATAGGAACCTGGCTTCACCCTACGCGGTCGTGAAATTTTGCTAAGCCTGCACATCGCCTTTTGAGGCACGAGAAAGCGTCGGAAGGGTGGAGCTTGCGCACTCGCTTGATCGTGTCAGCTATGATTTTGGGCACATGAACCAGGACCAAACTTTTCGGGTCGCACTGATTGCTATTTTGCTTTTGACCCTTCCTGTCGGCGTGTATCACCGGCTCAAATCACAATCGACGTCCGAGAAACTCGATCGGCGGCAGGAGGGCACATTCATTCTGGCGACATTGCGGCCCGTAGGCGCTGCTCTCTGGCTCGGGCTGATCGCATGGTTGGTCGATCCGGGCTGGATGAGCTGGTCCTCGGTGCAACTTCCAAACTGGTTGAGGTGGACAGGAATCGGCCTGATTGCGATTTCTTGCGGGCTGCTGGTATGGACCCTTCGCTGCCTCGGGAAAAACTTGACGGACACAGTGGTCACACGTCAACAACACACGTTGGTCATACATGGACCTTATCGTTGGGTCCGACATCCGTTTTACGACTCTGCCGCATTGCTCGTGGTGGCGGTTTCCCTAACCGCGGCGAATTGGTTCCTCCTTGTGAACGGCATTGTGCTGTTTTGTCTGTTGATCAGACGAACCAGGCTGGAAGAAGAGAATCTGGCTGCCCGATTTGGGGACAGCTATGTCGCCTATCGAGAACGTACCGGTCGCTTCTTGCCAGAATTCAAAACGATCCTACGCGGGCTATGAGAAAGCAATTTTCACGCGCTCAGAGATTTTGGCATCGTACCTCCTCACCGGAAGCATTGGACCGGTGTTAGAAAGGAAGGGCCATGGATCGTCGCCAATTTGCGACTCGTTCTCTAGCCACGCTCGCAGGCGCAGCCCTGTGTCGCCATTACGGAAATGCCCGGGCAATGCCCTCGGCAGATGGGACGCCGGGATCGGTGCCCGAGTCGTTAGTACAAAAAGCCCGTTTTCCAGAAGGGTTTCTGTGGGGGACAGCCACGGCCTCCTACCAGGTAGAAGGCGCATGGGATGAGGACGGCAAGGGCGAGTCGATATGGGACCGATTCACTCATACACCTGGGAAAGTAAGGGGCGGCGTAACCGGAGACGTGGCCTGCGATCAGTACCACCGCTACCCTGGGGACATCGCATTAGCCAAACAGCTCAACCAGAAGAGCCAGCGGTTTTCGATTTCCTGGCCCCGCATTCAAGCCAGCGGCACCGGGTCCCCAAACATGAAGGGCATCGATCACTACAGCCGCTTGGTCGATGCGCTGCTTGAGGCTGGCATCCGGCCCTGGTGCACGATGTATCACTGGGACCTTCCCCAGGCGCTCGAAGACCGGGGAGGCTGGCCAAACCGGGAACTCGCCAACTACTTCGCAGACTACGCTGGGATTCTTGCCAAGCATCTCGGTGACCGAATTACGGTCTGGGCCCCGTTTAATATGCCTTGGGCTATCGCTTTTATGGGGTATGCTGCCGGCGCTTTTCCCCCTTGCCGGACCAGCTTCAGCGATTTTTTGAAGGCGGCGCACACTCTGGCTCTTGCTCAGGCAGAGGCGCATCGAGCCGTCAAAGCGGCCTCCTCGAAGGCAACCGTAGGTAGCGCTTATGAGATGGCTCCCGCATACCCGAAGACTGACTCAGAGGACGATCGCGCAGCCGCTGCTCGCTACCACGCCATGAACAATGTCTTCTTTCTAGAAGCAGCCATGCATGGGCGCTACCCAAAGGCTTTCGTTGGGGAGCCGCCGTATGAGCTCATGGGCTTCAGGCCGGGCGATGAAAAGCTGCTCTATGCCCCGTTGGACTGGGTAGGCTTCCACTACTACACGCGCCGCACCGTTGCAGACGCGAGCAAAGAGAGATTTCTCAGCGGAGGCAATTTCAGCGGAACGGAGATCGAGAGCAACTCGCCCGGCGGGCGCGATCCCTACACCCGCTTCCGCGCCGCGATGCCTACAGAGGGTCCACTGACCGAGGCGGGCCTGGAAGTCTGGCCCTCCGGAATCTTTGACCTGGTCACGCAAATTTCAAGGGACTACAACCAACCGATCATCGAAATCACGGAGAGCGGGTGCGGTTATCTTGATGGCCCTGATGAACACGGCCGCATACCGGATGAGCGCCGCATCCAGTGGTATCGCGAAGTACTTGCGGAACTGGCCAGGGCGATTGCCGATGGAGCTCGGGTCCGGGCCTTTCATGCCTGGACTCTCCTCGATAACTTCCAATGGGCGGAGGGTTATACCGAGCGTTACGGGTTAATCTATACGGACTTTCGCAACCAGAAACGCACGATTAAGGATTCGGGGCTCTGGTATGCGCGAGTTTCCGCCTCCAATCGGCTCGACGTCTGATTTCCCTGGCGTCATCGGCGTCAGCATGATTCCTACACGATGAGACGAGACTGTTATGATCGCTTCCAGATCTGGGTTGAACGGCAGTTTCACCTTCAGCAAAATAGAAGCGAATTCTATGTACTGCTGTTACTGCGGAGCACGAATCTATCGGGACGCATGTTTCTGCCACAAATGCGGTGAATCGGTAGCTTCCTCGCCAATCCGCCTCACACTAGAGCGCATCCTGGCGGCCCGAACAGAGTCAGAGTTGCGATGGGCTGACGACTACTGCCAGATGGAAATAAGAAGCGCAGTCGGAAACAAAGAAAAGCGCTTCTGGAAAAGGACGCAGCGGGGTGTCGGCTGTGCCATGCGCAGGCTGTCTTTAACCGAAGACCACATTACGGCGTACAACTGGTCTAGCTATCACCGCTTGACGCTCATGGAGAGCAACCTTTGCGGATGCTTTCATTGTCTTGAGGTCTTTCCGACGCGCGAAATTGAAGATTGGATTCATGACGGCGAGACTGCCCTTTGCCCCAAGTGCGGGATTGATTCCGTAATCGGCTCTAGGTCCGGCTATTCGATCCAGCGTGAATTTCTTGCCAAGATGCACAATCACTGGTTCTTGTTGATGCCAACTCCCGACATGCCAACGTTGTAGCCGCCAGTTGGCGAGATCCTCAATGCCCCAGAGGCCGAAAGAGAAGAACAATAGACTTCGTGCTAGCTTCACTCAAGCACAGGCAATCCTTAGTGTTAGGTTTTCGGGGTTAGGCCCGAGGACCTAAAGGCCGATGTCCTCCTGATGCTGACCCTCCGATAGGCGAATGTCCTTTGCTCCCGGGGTATGCTTGGCATAGTTTTTTGTGTCTCGTCGCGCCATGGAATGCCCCTTTTGCCAACACCCGACTAGCGCCTACTCCAGGCAGTGCAACAGCTGCGGAAGGCCAATCCCGCCTGGCCAGTATCTGCTCGAAGAATCTGGCCTGATCGAGGCAAGTCCCACTGCCACATCGGAAACTGGCACGAGAGAGGCGGGGCGCCTTCCGGGGCGATACCGCTTTGCCCGACTGGGAGACCGATTCCTCGCCTTTGTGCTGGATCTCGTCTTTCTATGCGGTCCATTTGCGGCTTTAGACGCATGGATATTCACGCGGTGGGGCAAAGTCGAGGGCATGGAACTCCAGCTCAGCGTTCTGTCCGTGCTGGCCGCTATCGGAGTTAACGCAACTTTGCTTTTTCTGTATGGCTGGATACTGGAGGGAGCATGGGGTATCACCCTGGGGAAAGTTCTTGTTGGCATCCGAGTGGTGGGAGCGGCCCGGCGGACCTCGTTCTCGGCCTGCGCGGTCCGAAATGCGCTCAGGGTGGTCGATGGGCTAGGCTTTTACCTCTTCGGTGCGCTCGTAGCGGCGTGCTCGGCCGTCCGCCAGCGCGTCGGCGATATATACGCGGGAACTGCTGTCATTGAAGAAGCGTTCGGGAAGCGCTTCCAGGTGGCGGCAATTGTGCTTTGGATTTCGAGTCTGGCCGCGACAGGGTGGGCAGTACCTCGTATTTGCGCTTCCAATCACTTTGCTCACCCACCATTCTTGAGCGACGTGCTGCTTCAGGTCGGAAGGACCGAAGACTCGGCTTACGTTCAAGTCAGAGGTCTCGCCGTGCGGATTCAACTCGCCCCCCGGGTCCGGTAAGGACCACTCTTCCCGCATCCGCACGATCTCTGCTCCTCCCGCATCTCACGAATATGCGCAGAGCTGCGTTTTGGGCGCCGATATTGCTTCTGACCTTACCGGCTGATGCCCAGCAGATTACTGCTCGCTCAAATCTGGTTCCGGTGCCAACCTTGGTGCTGGATGCACATGGGAACAATGTCTTCGGTCTGCGCGGGCAGGATTTCATGATCGAGGACGACGGAATCGAGCAAATCGTCCATCTCGACGAAGCGGCTGAATCCAAACCCCTCTCGTTAATGGTTGCCGTGCAATGTGGCCGGAGAGCAGGCCGGAAACTCGATCGCATTAAGGGACTGCCGGCGATGCTTGACCCGATTCTGAACGAGCCAAACAGCGAAGCGGCGGTGCTTTTCTTTGATAGCAAGCTAAACCTAGCACGCGACTTTACGAGCAATCCGGATGTGATCGAAGACGAACTCAGGAATATCGGAGGAGGCGATCAAGAAGCAGCGGTTCTCGACGCGGTCGCTTACTCCGCTCGGCTGCTTGCGAAACGGCCTGGCGAGCGGGAGCGTGTGCTGCTGCTAGTTAGCGAGACTCGCGATCACGGAAGCCGTTTTGCCAACCTGGACGAAGTCTTGCGGCTGATTGGAGAAAACTATATTTCCGTTTATGCGGTTCCTTTTTCCGCATACTTGTCGCAGCAGTTAGATGCCTTGCGCGGCACCAATAAAGATGAGTGGCCACCGAACATGGACATCCTTGAGAAGCTTGCGGCCATTCGACAGGCCATGCGGAAGAATATTCCACAGACCCTCGCCGAGTTAACCGGAGGGGAGTACAGAATGTTTCATACTCAGAAGACATTTGAAGCAGACATGATTGATTTGGCCAACAATGTGCACAGCCGTTATGCACTGAGCTTTGAGCCAAAGAATCCCCACCCAGGCCTGCACCAAATTCGAGTGCGCCTGCGCGATCGATCGAAAAAAGTGACGGTACTGTACCGCACCACCTATTGGATGGGGGAAGAAAAGGAGCAATAGGGTTCCGGTGATCTATCGGCAATAACAGCAGGGCTCGGCAAGTCTTCCTAAGCGGCGCACAATCTGTTGTGCTGCCCGGGGGCGCAGCGCCTACTCTCGTCGTGCTTATCGGTCTGGCTTTGCTTGACGCCACCTGAGAGACAGGGCCCCATCACTGTGACCCACGAGGAATGCGAGGAAGCACAGACCGAGAACGGAGTGGTCCAGCGACGCTCCAAAATATTGCCAGAGCGGAACGTGGGACCCTGGATAGTTGGACGAGAACAGCAGGGACACCATATACACGGCACCAAATGCGCTCGCAATTCTGACCCAGATGCCCGTTACAAGGGAAAGTCCAATTGCCAGCTCGCCATACGCCACAAGGAAGGCAATCGCGGTCGCATGGGCTAAGACGAACCGATGGAGCACGGGAACCATAAATGGGTACGCCGTGCCGTCTTGCAGGAATCGGTTGATCCACCACTGAAACCCGCCGCCAAGCGTGAACTGCCTACCGAACACCTTGTATTGGGCAAAAAGCAGAAAAAGACACCCTACCGCGACCCGCAGCAGCGCCAGAGCAAAGGTGTTCCGCTCTCTCACGACATTTATCTGGTGAGCGATGCGCAGTAATTGTAATGGGTGTTGCGATGACCTTGTAGAAAGCCGGTGAGTTTAAACATGGGATCAAATAGCTGAAGCGGGCGTTATATAGACGGCAAAATGCTCCATTCCCCGGGCCGGTCGCTTCGTTGGCGAACCGTCAGCGTATGCTTGCAGATCTCGATTTCTATCAATATTCTTGTTGACCGTCTCCCGCCATATATATCACAATGTGATTTAAATGATTGGCGAGTTCGAATACCTGATCCTCACGGCTGCGTCGCGTCTTGGCGAACACGCCTATGGGGCTTCGATCCGCGCTGAAATCGAAAGCGCCACAGGGCAACCCTGTTCGGTCGGAGCGCTGTACACAACTCTTGACCGTCTTGAGGCGAAAGGCTTCATCGCCACACGAATGGGGGAACCCACGCCCGAGCGTGGTGGCAGATCCAAGCGGTTGGTGCGCATAACAGCGAGCGGTGCAAACGCCGCTAGCGAGTTCTTTAGAGCGGTGAGTCGTATCAGCCAAGGCGCTTCGTGGGTCCCGAATCGAGCAAACCGATGATTTCCCGTATTTGCTGGGCTCTGTCACTCTGGCTTTCGCAGGCCCTGGAGCCCTCAGAGCGAGACGCAGCAATCGGTGATCTTGTTGAGTGCGGTGAATCCGGCACCACCGCATTGCAGGCCGTCCTCGGGCTTACGCTGAGGAGACAAGCTGCTGCTTGGGAGGACTGGCGGATGTGGCTGTTGTTCGCAATGGTCCTTTTGCCGCTCAGCTTCTCGCTTTCCCTGCTCTCGCAGGGTGCTGCTCAGGAAAGCGCTGTCTATACGTGGATGTATGCCAACAACTGGGATTGGACTCTCGCTAAGAGCTCGGGGTTCTGGTACGTGTTCGCAGACGCAGCAACGCGGCTGTTTCTAAGTCTCCTCGCAATTGCTAGTTGGTCCTGGAGTACGGGATTTGTCCTGGGTACTCTGCGCAGGCACACTCTTCAGCCGAGCCGGACACTGATGTTCCTGCTGCTTGCGCTTTTCCAGTTGGGAAATCTGCCGCAGCGTTTTGCGCTCTTCGTGATGTATCGATACGGCCCGCGAAATCTTCCAGCTCTGCCTGATGCAAACGCCCCAGTAAGCGCGATCATGCTTTACAACGTGATTTTCCCATGGATTGTTCTTGCCATCAGCGTGGGGCTACCCATGATCTTGGGAATAACCGATGGAGAAAGAAGTTCAAGGCTGAGTCCGAGGTGGCGATTCGGTGTCTTGCTGGCGGTTGTTACCACGCTGGCCATGCTGCCTCAGGTACGCGGATTCGGTCTCTTCTTGGGAGCCTCCACCCGAGAATGGATTTGGCAACACCCAGGTGTAGCCCGGTCCCTGTCCCTGATTACCTACTGGCCCCTGCTATACATCATCGCAACGCGGATGACGCGCCATGGACGGGCCAAAGTCGTGGCGTCTTGATCTGAGCACTGAAAGGAAGAAAAGCAATCATGGTTTTCAAAACACGTTCAGTGAGCAGTTTATGCGCGGGGTTGATCCTATTTGGCCTTTTTGTTCCCATCGCGATTGCCCAGTCTGCAAACGGTAAACTCCAGCCTCCTAAAGACCGAAAGACAGCGCCGGAACTTGGACTGGAAGATAGCGACGGCAAGCGAGCCAGTTGGGAGGAGTATCGGGGCAAGGTTGTGGTCCTCGACTTCTGGGCTACCTGGTGCCATGGATGCAAAGAGGAGATTCCGTGGTTCGCCGAGTTCCAACGGAAATACGGTGAGGAAGGTCTGAAGGTAATCGGAGTCTCTTTGGACGAGGACGGTTGGAAAGTGGTTAAACCATTCATCAAAGCAACATCGGTGCCATATCGAATCGTGCTCGGCAACGATTCCATCGCAAAGGCCTACGGAATCGAGCAAATGCCTGACACGTTCCTCATTGACCGGCAAGGGCACGTCGCCGCCACTTATGTCGGCATGGTGGATAGAGACAGCTTAGAGAAGAACATTCGAGAGTTACTGGCCCAAAAATGATATTCCTGGTGCAACCGCCTTCGTTGGTGGTGGCAACATGTTCCCTCCCACGTGAAATTGGGCGGTTGGATGCTCTCCCCTGTCGTGTTTGCATGCATTGACCTCAGACAATAGTAGACTGTCGCAATGGATGACACCGGTTTCCGGAACTAGCGCCAGTGAAGGACTGAGAACAAAATGCCTTCAACCATTTCCCATGCAATCACTGCCCTGAGCATTGGGACTTGCTTCTATCGTCCCCAAATTCCAAGGCGGGTTTGGTTTGTGGGTGCACTATGCGCGGCTCTTCCCGATGCAGACGTAGTCGGCTTCAAGTTCGGAATTCACTACAGTGACTTCTGGGGACATCGAGGGTTCACGCACTCTCTGCTGTTTGCCGCCATAGTTTCCAGCGTGGCCACGATAGTTCTGCTCCGGGATGAGCAGTTGGGACTCAGACGGCTTCCTCTTTTCATGTTTCTGTTTCTGGCAACAGCTAGTCACGGAGTGCTCGATGCCATGACAAACGGCGGGTTGGGGGTCGCATTTTTTTCGCCCTTCAACAATGGCCGTTATTTCTTCCCGTGGAGACCGGTTCACGTTTCGCCGATTTCGGTTAAACGGTTCTTCAGCGGAGGCGGGTACGCGGTGTTACAGAGCGAACTGCTATGGATTTGGGCTCCTGCATTGATATTCGCGACAGTCATGCTGATACTAAAGCGGGAAAAATCTGCATCAAAACATCCGCTATGAGGAGAGCCCTCCAAGCCGTCCTTATCTTTTCAGCACTCACACAGCACTTACTGCACAGCCAGGTTCCTACCGTCGACGAGGTCTTGCAACGCTTCGTCTCTGCTCTCGGTGGTGAGGACGAACTTGAGAAGATTCGCACCATGACTTTGCGCGGCACTATGGACTTTCCGGACTTTAAGGCCGGCGGAACGACTACGGAGTACTTCAAATATCCCGACCTCTTTAGTGCCGAGACCGAGGTACACAGCCACGGCTCCACCAAACTGGTCTATGACGGGCATGATGGATGGCAGATTGACCCTCGGAACGGATTGACCCGTGTCACGGGCGAGGATTTAGCGGATATACAGCGCCGCGCAAACATTCATTGGAATCTCCGACTGCATGAGTTCTATCCCGACATCCAAGTCAAAAGCCACCAAACAGTGGATGGCGAGGATGCATGGAAGCTCGAAGCATCTCTTGAAAATTCCACCTTCGATTTCTTCTCCAGCACCAAGACAGGTTTGCTCATACGATTCGATACGGATCAGCATGTCCCGAATGGCATTTCGAGCGTGTCGATTAGCGACTATCGTCGGGTAGGCAGGGTCCTATTTGCGTTCGGTGCAGCTCAGACCGCGGGTGCAGTAAAGTGGACTCGCAAACTCACGGAAGTCAGGTTCAACGAACCGATCGACGATTCGATTTTCTTAAAACCCAAACAGAACGGCGCAAACTAATCTCCCGCCGATCCCCGGAAAAGACCGCGAAACGTGCACGGATTGGCACCTCGTCATTCATGTTTGACGTGCTGATCAAGAAACTCAAATACATCCGATTCCCATGCGGGGATGTTCTCGTACAGCATGCCATGCCCGTCCTCCGGGGTTAGGCCAACTGGCGGATAGATCTTTAACACATAGGTCTTGTGCAAGCGCTTAAGTTCTGTCCCCAAGGCGGTCCCCGCCGTGGTACGGAAGTCGTTTTCTGCATGCGTGAGCATAATGGCCGCATTCGTGTTGTGAATGGCATCTGTCAATCGTTCGCGCAATTCCAGCGAGCGATCCCAAGAACCGGCGGCTGCGGCAAACGTCACCACCGCACGGACTGCCGGGTCGCGTTCCGCCGCTAATAGCGTGAGTTGTCCGCCGAACGAGTGACCAGCAATGGCGATCTGACGAGGATTGATTCCAGGTATCGTTTTCAAGAAGGCTAAGGCTGACATTACGTCATCGAGTTGTTCGGTGGTAAGCAAAACAAATTGCAAATGCTCACGAGCGCCCTTTCCTCTCGACTCCTCTTCGCGTCGCAACACATCTTGCATGAATGGTGCTTGGCTGGCGGATGGGCCATGTCCACGCCGAAAGGGATACAGAAACGCGTACCCGTGTCTCACGAAGAATGGTGCCAGTACATTGGCTGCTTGGGTAATCGGCATCCCAGCTGTGTGATCAGCATCCGCCCCACCTGAACCGTGATTGAACAAGACGGCCGGGAAAGGGCCCACCCCAACTGGTTTCCAAAGATAAGCTTTCAGACGAAGCTTGCCACTTGCAAACTCGACGACCTGCGGTGACATGGATTGCGTCGACTGAGCGAAAGCGGGCAACGATAGAAGCAGGAGGCAACAGATGTGACAAGATCTCATCGTCGTCTAACTCCGGCTGGCAAATATACAGGAAAAGAGGTTCGCGGATAACTCAGAGCAACCGGGCTACGGGCCGAACCGCTGGATTCCCCTTCATCTCTTCCCCTTATCCTGACTACAGCTTTTCCGAGTACAACGGCCCAAATTCCAGCAGCTTCTAAGCCGCACAAAGTTTTTTTCTTCCGGAGGTTGGAAAATGCGCATGCCAGTCCTACTTACTTCTCTTCTTCTTCTGATGTGCGGCAGCGCAGTTGCCGCGGGCACCGTGGCCTTCAACGTGAAATCGTATTCGACGCAGCAGTTCCCCTTTGTGGACGAAGGCTACCCGGTTACAGGCGGAGTCGTCATCGCGGATTTCAACCGCGACGGGATTCTCGATGTCGCTTATTCCTGGCCGTGCTGCGATGCCAGCACCAGCCAAGGGGAGATCATCGTCAAGATGGGGACCGGGGGAGGAAATCTTGGCCCCGACATCACCTATGGATTCGGCGCAGGTGACTTGAGCGACTTGGTGGCCGCTGACGTCAACGGCGATGGCTGGCTCGACATTCTGGCGCGCGATCCATCCCTAGGCTGGATATCCGTACTGCTCAACAATGGTGACGGGACGTTCCTATATTCCGCCATCGTCGGGTACGGCGCGCAGTTTCCCGCCTCATTTACCTTAGGGGACTTCAATCATGACGGAAAACTCGATCTGGCTGAGCTGACTTGTAACAATCCTTATGGCTATGATTCTTGCACCTTGAATGTCGCTCTGGGCGACGGCACAGGAATGCATTTCGCGCTGTCGCAAGCGATTCAGCTGGCCGGGGCCTCCTACAGCCTGCAGTCTGCCGATATCAATGGTGACGGAAGACTTGATCTTGCTTTCGTCCGTGGCAGCGTGGGAGTGATTCTGTGGGGCCGTGGAGACGGAACCTTCTCCGGCCCGACCTATCTCAAACCATCGACAACGGATCCAATGGACGCCGTTGCCCTCGCCGACTTCAACAATGACGGTCGCCTCGACGTAGCGCTTTTATCGGGCAAGGGCTGCGCGCCGGATCCAAACCGAGGACCATGTGGCGTGGGAAATGTGAATACCGTCTGGATGTACAAAAACAATGGCGCCTCTAGTTTTGCGCTCACGACCCACACACAGTTCACGGCCCAGGCGGGAACGATCATTGCGGCGGACATAAATGGCGACCTCAACCAGGACCTGTTGCACTATAACCCTTTTGCAACCGGAGTGTATCCCGTGCTTGGCGCTGCCGGCGGGTACAACTATGTCTTGGGCCTTGGCAATGATACGCTCGGCAGCCAGGGAAGTTTCCCCGGGAATTGGATTACTGTCGCCGCCTTCCGCGACATGGACTTGGATTCTCGTGCTGATTACGCCGTGCTCGATTGGAGTACGAACCAGCTGAGCATCGGAACGCAGACTGGGGGTTACAAGAATTGTCCCCCGCCCAACTCAGCGAAGCTCGCGGCAAAAATCTGCGGCGTTCCCAATGGAGCGACAGTCAGTTCACCCCTATTGCTGAAGGCGTCCGGCAACTCGCCCGCAGGAGTGAATCAATTACAGGTCTGGATTGACGGAAAGAAACAGTACATCAAGTGGGGTGACCAACTGGCCAAGAAGTTTACTCTCAACTCGGGGAAACATCGCATCGCGGTCGTCGCGAATGACAAGTTCAGCGGGAGCGCAACAACCGCTGTGACTGTGACCGTGCCGTAACGAGGTGTTCCTTTGCCGAGAAATCTGCATCAGGCAATATGAAAAGGCGCCCCCTCTTGCGCTAAGTTGTGAGTCGAATCTACACGTGGCCGCTGCCTTTCGCTCGCGAAACTTCGACCGCTGAAAGTTTTCGCTTGCGTAACAGGTAAAAGCAAACCGCAACGGCGTTGCTCGCCAACACTGTGCCGGCGATCTTCACGCCGTACTCCAGCGGGTTAAGAACGTCCACAAATGGATAGATCGAAATCAGCAGACTGAAAAGTGACGCGCAAAATCCTGCGAGCGAGACACACTTGAGCCAACTCGGCAACGAGCTGCGCAAAGATACCGCCCCGACGAGCGGAATCGCAAACATTGCCATGTACATCACCTCATAGTGCGTAAGGCTAGCGTTGGAAAGTACCTGATAGGCCTCTTGTGCGTGGACACCGATGCTCGCCATCACGAGCAGCGCCATCATCAGCACGGAGGTGAACAGAATCGAATTCACCGGAGTTTTCCGTCGCGGATGCAGCCGCGTGAACCACTCCGGCAAAAGATTGTCCCAGCCGACGGTCATTGGCAGGCGAGTCACACCGGAGAACAAATAACTCGCTGCGCCGAGGAGCCTGAGTTCAAGCAGCAGAATTGCTGCAATCACAACCACGTTTCCGATTCCGGAATTACCCAGTGCGATGCGCAGCGTCTGCGGAATGGGGGCGATCAGATCAATGGGGGAGCCAGGCTGCGCGAACACGAGCACAGAACTGGTTCCCAGGATGAACATTGCGCAGATGATCGGAGAAGCGATCCACACGGAACGCGCAATATTGCGCTCAGGCTGACGGCTCTCTCCGGAAAAAATGGCGGTGTATTCGAGGCCGCTCAGCGCACCCACCAGCATCTGCCCAAACAGCGCTAACGAGCGCAAACTGCGCGGCGGCAATGCGAACGTTAGTCCCATGGCATGTGTGGCGACGGGATGCGCAAGGTGGCGTCCTACCAACGTCCATGCGGGAAGCAGGATGAGTATGGCGAAGAGCATAATCATCGCCGCCCCGCCGACGTTGTGGATCCACTTGCCTACTTCCAAGCCGTAGATTGCGGCTACGGTGATTGCGGAGATGATCACGCCGACGATTGCCAGGGAGGCCGCGTGGCTCTCCGGCAGCCAAACCGCACTGGGGCCGATCAGGTATGCCAGTTCCGTCGGAGTCGCATACAAAATGGCGACAGAGACCGACAGTCCATAAAACCAAAGATTCCATGCCGTAAGAAAACCGCCGAGATCGCCGAAAGCCCGATGCGCCCAAACGTACAAGCCCCCTTCGAGTGGCAGAATGCGGTTGAGTAAAACCACCACCGCCGCCATCGGAAAGTAAAACAGGAGCATGGCAGCGATCCAGGTCAGCGCTTGCGCCCGTCCGAGCACTGCCGCCACGCCCACCCAGGTACTGCCCACAACACAGAGCACCTGCGCCAGCACCAGATCGGAAAGTCCCATCTGCCGCTGGAGTCCGTGCTCCAACGCGGCCCGAGGGGACGCCGCCGGGGAAGGGGCCGTCATGCAGTAAGCATAGTCGCACAGATGATAGATCCCTACATCGCTCGTTGAGATAGGTAAAAGGCGAAGGAAAAGCGCAAAGGGAGGGACGTCGCCTTCAGCACCTGGTTTGGATGTGTATCATCCACCTGCCATGAAAATGCAGGCGTCGAACTGGCTCACTGGGGCGACCTTGCTCGTTGTCAGATCCGCCTCCATTGCCCAATCCACGAGTTATCCGCAGACCAAGGGCTCTGTCAGCGACTACGCCGCCAAACTCTCTCAAGCGCAGGTCACCGAGCTGGCCTCTTTGATACAGGTTTATGAGCGCCAGACCTCAATCGAAATCGCTGTGGTCGTAGTGAACGGCCTTCAAGGTCAAACAGCCAAAGAATACGCAACCGGCATTGGTGATTCCTGGGGAGTGGGTAAAGCGGATCGGAACAATGGCATTGTATTGCTTTGGGCCCCCAATGAACGTGCGTACTCACTCAGAATAGCGGATGGATTGTCGCAGGATCTCACCGACGTGGACGCCGCTAAAATCACCCACGACTTCCTCCTACCGAACTTCCGACGTGAAGAATACTACGCGGGGCTGAAGGAAACGGTGCAGCGGTTATGCGGCGCCTTGGAAACGAGAGCTGGGAAGAAAGACTCGAGCTACGAGAGCAAAAGACACATTCCCCCTGGGCATGGTTCATCCCTGCCATGCTTCTGGCAGTGGGTTTTTCTGCAGTCATGATTGTGGTGATCTACCGCCGAGAAAAACGTAAGCGAAAGCTCCAAGGGATGGCTGCCGTTCCAGACGTAGTCGCGCAAAATCTCCGAATTGCTCAGCAGAATGCTGGGCGGATTCAGCAACTCCTGGATGACTTCAAGAAGGAAGTGCCTGAGCAAGATCTCAAAAACTTGGAAAGCAACTTGGTCGAACAACCCAATCGGATCACCAAAATCAATACTGACATGGCCAACTTGAATATTCGGAATCCAGAGCTTTACAGTGAAATTCTTCAAACCAAGGACCGGGCGGAAGCCGAAGCAAATTTTATTCGCGAACACTCAATGGAAGCTCCGGCGCCATACGTCAAGCCAAACTACAGAGTCAGCAAATAATGCAGCAGCTTTCCAAAGAGACCTTCCAAATCGCGGATGTGAGAGATAGTTCTAAGAGAGCGGAAGTAGACCATCTCCTCGCCAATAGCCGCCTGATGTATAACCGGGCATACCAGAACAGCTCAATGTCAGTTTTTGATTGGATCCTGATCAACGAGCTTGTGAACGGTTCTCACAGCCAGGTTCAACAAGCCATGCAAGTCTCGCAAGCAGAGCCGTATGTCCCAACCTTTTCTTACGATTCAAACAGTTCTTCAGTCGATACCAGCAGCTTTGGGAGTGGGGGTGATTCCGGAAGCGGCGGTGATTTCGGAGGCGGCGGTGATTTCGGAGGCGGCGGCGGTTTCAGCGGCGGGAGTGGATCAGGTGGCTCCTACTGAGTGGCATAACCAGACGATTCTTTGTGGCATAGAGCTCATTGACGGGTCCCAGAGAACCTAGGCTCGCCCTCTTCGATTTCTGCGTGGGCGAGCGCGATTGGCCCTTTCAATTACCCTTTCCACCTCGGTGGATAACACCCCAAACAAACACTCCGCAGAGTAGAGAAAAGAGCGCTATGCCAAGCACCTCGGCGCCGATCGCATTCGTCGCGGCCTCCATCGCAAAGAAAACAACAAGAAGCGTCACAATCCCCGCCGCGATACTCATTCGCTTCATTTCTTCTTTGCGTGCCATGGGTTCGTTTGGCGCTGTGCGCTCAACTCAATGGTCGCCTGTGAAGCAGCATCAAAATCGCGCTCGAGCTGTCATTGACTCCGCCTCTCACGCTCTCCAGCTAGGTGCGAATCGTCAGCACCGGGACTTTGCTGTGCCGAACAACGTATTCCGCCACGCTGCCCAGGAAAAGCTGCGCAAGACCTGACCGTCCCTGTGTTCCCATTACGAACATCTGGCAATCCGATTCCAGGGCAAATTCGACAATGAGAGGACGCGGCGAGCCTTCCAGGATATGCGTCTCGGAGTCTGGCATTGACCGCTTGAGTTCCGCCATGGAGCTCTGGGATTGCTCCCGCAATTGCCCGAGTGGATCACTTCCGGAAATGCGGTACTCGACGTCAGCCAGTTTGAAGATCTCGATCACGTGAAGCGATACGAGCTTCGCCGGAAAATGCTCCGCGAGATATCTCCCCCAGTCCAAAGCTTTTTTCGCCTGCGAAGAAAAGTCGGTGGCTACTAGGATCCGTCTCGTCGCGGGAAGGCTTTCAGTCATTCGAGACCTTGGATGCTATCTGCCGACGGCTGGATTCAGAGGAGCGGTGGGATGAAAAGGAGCCTGCCGTTCAGGGATCATGGTGCCACGCTGAACAGACCGGCTCCACGCTCACTGCTGTGCTTGAGACTCCATGATGAGCTAGCATCGCTGTCAACCCCAAACGCCGTGATTCGCCACTCTGCTCCGCTCTGCCGTGAGACTTAGATTGAACGTCAACCGCATCCCGCTGAATCACGAGTAGAGTAGTGGCATGAACCTGAACGAAATCCTGCAGACCGTCACTTCCCTCGATCACGAGAGTCGTATGCGTTGGCTCCTTGAGCTCGGCTGGGCAATGACAGTGTCAGCCAGAGCGGGCTATCCTCTCGCCCAACAGGCTGACCCTGTTCCACACCTGATGGCCTTCAATGAGATGCAACACCAGCTCTACAACTATTTGCGCCATTCTCCAAGCGAAGGTGAGCGGACAATCCAGGACTTCGTTAATGGACTGTGCCAAAAAGCGAAGGTGTCCGGAATTGAAGGTGACTTCGGGTGGGCACTAAGGTTCTCTGTGGAGAAGCTTGCTTGATGATGAGTGGAAACGTCCCGCTCATTCGCGAATGGTTTTCTTCATCTGTGCGAGCGCCTGCATTAGGCGCACAAAAACCGGCTCTAAACACTCGTTTCTCACAGCTTTCCCGAAAGAACACTAACTTTGGGGAGTCTGCTCTTCGCTCAAAACGCCGACGCTCCAATTTACCTCCCAGTTACCAAGACTAAATTAGGATTCCAGGAGGGCTCGTAACTTGTGAGCGTATCTGCGGCTCGACGTGACCACCGTTCCTTCTGCCAGTACGATGTCGTAAACCCCATCGAACATTGGACGAATCTCGCTAATGCAGGCACCGTTCACGATGGCCGATTTCCGCACGCGGATGAAGTGGTGTGGCGCCAGTTTCTCTTCCAGGTGTGCCATGGTTTTCCGCAGCAGGTGACGGTCGCTGGCGGTGTGTATGCAGGCATAGTTTCCCGTGGCTTCGATCCACAAAACGTTGGAAACGGGAACAAAGAAAATCCGCTTCTTGTCCTTTACCACAAACCTTTCCAACGGGCGGAGACTACGGAGGGATTGGAGCAGCGGTTCAAGACCTCGATTTGCTTCCCTGCGCTGTTCGAGGACTTGGCGTGCGTGAACCAGGGCTTTGTCAAATCGCTCCTTATCATAAGGTTTCAACAGATAATCAACTGCGTGCACTTCGAATGCACGAATGGCGTGAGCATCGTAAGCCGTGACAAAGATATACACGGGAGCGGGGCTGTTCACTGGCTCGACATTCTCGATGACTCCAAAACCATCCAGATCAGGCATCTGCACATCGAGAAAAACGATATCGGGATGAAGTTCATTGATCTGCTCCACCGCGCTTATTCCGTTCGCAGCCTCACCTGCAACTTCAATGCCGTCGTGTTCGGCCAGATATCGACGGATACCGCGCCGGGCGATCGGTTCATCATCGACGATGAGGACTCGTGTCTTCATGCGAATTCCTCAGTGGAATGGTAATGATGGCCTCACAGCCTCGACCGTTGCCCCCATTAAGTTCCAGCGACGACTCGTCCCCGTAGAGCTGTTTCAAGCGCAACTGGATGTTGGTGAGTCCGACGCCGAATCGCAGACGCGATCCCGGCGCTGGACCCGGGCCGTCATCGCGGATGCAGAGCTGAACTCTGCCGTTGTGGCGTTGCGCAGCGATGTCCAGACGGCCTGCGGCGGAATCGACGCTGATGCCGTGCTTGATGGCATTCTCAACCAGAGGTTGAAGCGCCAGGCTCGGTACATAGACTGCAAGAAGGTCAGGTGGCACGTCCAGGTGAACTTTCAACCGATCATGAAAGCGTGTCTGTTCGATCTCCAGATACTTGCCGACGAACTCGAGCTCGCTCTGCAAGGTGATCTCGTTCTCCCGCCGTTCGAGGGCCATGCGCAGCAAGTCGCCGAGGCAGACTAGCAGATGGCTCGCAGCCTCGACGTTTTCCTGCATCAGGACTCCAATGGTGTGAAGACTGTTGAACAAGAAGTGCGGATGTAACTGGCTCTTAAGGTTTTCAAGTTCGGCGTGGGAAAGCTGCATCTCCAGTTGCGCCGCTATAGTCTGACGCTCCATAGCGGCTTGGTAAAAGTGGATCGACTGATACAGTCCCACAACTAACCAGTACGTCAGCACGCCAGTGAAGCTCATAGATAGAACACTGACTGTGAACGTCGGGAGAAGGCGCAGCGCACCAGGATCAGTTATATGAAAAACCGACTGCAGAAGTACACGGCTGAGAAAGTATTCGCTGATCGCTCCCAGGGGAGCCATCAGGAAGGACATGATTGTGTGGATCGCGATATGAGGTACAAACCTCGGCCCCGTCAACGGGAACCGTTTGGCCAGACCAATCACCAGCGGTGTGTACGCCGCCCATACGTACCAGTAGACAAATTCGGGCGCACCCACAATCACCCAGCTGACGTGCGTACCCTGTACCTTCACGACCATGATCCTGCGCACGGCAAACAACAGTCCTACAATCGTCCACGCACATAGGATCAAAATCCATCTCGTCCGTCCCCTGTCTGGTGTAGCTTCGAGCAATGGGTGTATCGACCTCTAGGTCACGGATTATAGCTGAACCTTCGAAGGACACATCACTGAGGACAGGGCGTCGAGAGCGACAGGTTCTCTCGGCAAAACGCCATCCTGGTATTTGACGGCCAACTCTGACCGCTTGTCTCATGTCGGACACCGCTTATCACTTTTCGTGCAAACGCTGGTTCTTCGCCGCATATTGTTCCGTGAGCAGGAGCAGCATTGCCTGGCGGCGCTGATTTTCGTGATCCAAACCGAAACCAAGATATGAAAGGAATAGCGCCCATGAACAAAAAGAACGCAGGCGTCGTATTCATCCTGCTCCTTACAGGCGTTTTCGCTGGTCAAGTATTGGCGCAGGGCTCGGGGATTAAGTTCAATTCCAATGCCGATGACATCGCGAAAATTGGCATCTTGTTAGAGGAGTTCCGTCAGGACATTATCCACAAGGATGGGTACGCCCTGACGAAACTCATGCTGTATCCGAGTGTGCTCTTTCATTCGATTGACAACCAGGAAGCTGTTGATAATGCTCGAAAACTTAACGCCCAGTTCGATGGGATTGGTCCGAGCGCACTCGATGGATTTGCAACATTGCTCGCTACGTCAAAGGACAAACTCGAAGAGACGTTTCACAACATAGAGATTCGCCAGGACGGCGACCTTGGATTAGTGACATTTAATTACGATTTTGTCATCAACGACAAGGTTTATCATTCGGGCCTCGAACACTGGCAGGTGCGCAAAATTGATGGCCAATGGAAGATCTTATCGGTTACTTGGACGAAATACAGTCACAACTGATCTTCGCCGCGGAAAATCGGCAGCAAGCACGGCGGCGAGCCGAACCCTACGCGCATCACTGGTTCGAAGAACAATTGGTCTATGTTTAGGAGTGTTGAAGTCAGTAGTAACCCAGTATCCACAGGAGTTTGCCATGAGCAAGATTGCAATTATCTCGCCGGAACTCGCGCCGCCGGTCGGCCCGTTTTCTCAAGCGATCGAGATCGGTGGTTTCCTCTACTTCAGCGGACAGGTCGCCCAAGACCCGGCCACTGGCAAGGTGGTCGAGGGGGGCATTGTGCCCGAGACGGAGCGCGTCTTCCAAAACCTATCGGCGGTTCTGAAGGCAGCCAGCAAGAGTTTTGATGATGTCGTGCGCGCCGGTGTGTTTCTCACGAACATGACTGACTTCGCCGCGATGAATGGCATCTACGCAAAATATTTCAGTCAGCCCTTTCCCGCCCGCACGACGATCGCGGCCGCAGCACTACCACTCGGGGCCTGCGTTGAGATCGACCTCGTCGTCAAGGCTTGAGGCCTGACACGGAGGGTGATCTCATGAAGTACGCATTTCAAATCGTCGATGTTTTCAGTTCGACACCGTTCGGCGGTAATCAACTGGCGATTCTGCCCGACGCGGCCGGCATTTCGACCGAGGGCATGCAAAAGATTGCTCGCGAATTCAATTTCGGCGAAACGACTTTCGTCCTGCCGAAGAACGATTCTGCAAACAACTTTCGGGTGCGCATCTTTACACCTCGGGTGGAGCTCGATTTTGCGGGACATCCCTCGGTCGGCACAGCCTGTGCTCTTGTGATGAAACAGCACGTACGGCTTAGTGATCCAGTCCGGCTCATCCTGGAGGAGAATGCCGGTCCCGTGACGGTTGATGTCGCTCAGCGAAACGGGGGATTCTACGGCAAGTTGACGCTATCGGGGAAGATCGAGACGCCGACCGGCACACCTTCTCCGGCTGAACTCGCCGCCGTACTATCCGTCGAACCCGCCGAGGTGAACCAAGCCTTTTTCGCGGGCGCCGGTGTTCCATTCTGTTTTGCGCAACTGAACTCGAACGAAGTGGTTGATCGGGCGGCGATTCATCGGGCGGCCTGGGTAGCAACGCTCTCACGAGCGTGGTCTCCCCACATCTTCTTCTTCGCAGGAGATCCACGGGATGGCGGCAAGATCTATGC